>Ga0155679_106_pt1 | contig 68791 bp, 57 predicted proteins | sample RifCSPlowO2_01_FD_107336 | JGI IMG/M metagenome (GOLD analysis project Ga0155679, IMG submission 107336) | Candidatus Yanofskybacteria bacterium RIFCSPLOWO2_01_FULL_42_49
ATGGCTTATGAACCAAGGCAGAGATGGCAGTTCCAAGTCCGCTCTTGATATCCTCAAGGAACGCTACGCAAAAGGCGAAATTGACAAGAATGATTTTGAGAACAGGAAAAAAGACCTTTCCTAATTATGAAGTTAGGCATCATCCTACAATCCAACAAACCAGAACATGTCTGGAATACGTTTCGTCTGGCCATTACCGCATTAAAAGCGGGTCATCTGGTTAAAATCTCTCTTATGAATGAAGGAGTTGAAGTTGAAGATATTTCCGACACGGAACAGTTTGATATCTCCAAGAGAATCCAGGAGTTCAAAGACCTAAAAGGTGTCCTTGTAGCCTGTGAGACCTGTCTTAAGATTCGCTCTAAATCCGAGAGTAAGGTTTGTCCCATAGCCACGATGACTGATTTAGTAAAAATGATTGATGAATCGGACAAAGTTTTAGTGTTCGGCTGAGTGATTATATGAATCGGGCTTCTCCAACTTCGGCACATAATACGTCCGATGATTTCTTCTAATCCACGTTCGGACACAGGCAACAGTTCGGAGCCAAATAGGACAGTAAAAAACGGAGTTTATAACTCTGTTTTTTGTTTGGAGGAGGGGTGGTATAATTAGTTTATTAATTAATCCTAACTAAAAAATATGAAAAAAACCATCTTTTTTGTGGTTGCTATCCTTGCAACAGGGTCGTTCTTTCTTTTTAATACAGAACGAGTCAATGCCGCAAAACCTTCCGACTATGGCCTCAAAGAAGGCGACCTTATCAGCGCTATATTTTCCGATGACCCGGATGTTTATATTATCAACGAGCAAGGATACAAGCGGCTGTTCCTCAATCCGGAGATATTCAAGTTTTATAGCCATCTTGGTGGTTTTGCCAATATTAAACTGGTTACTCCCGAAATCAGGGACTCTTTTCCAACCTCTGGTTTTTTCAGAAATTGTGAAGACAATGACCAGAAAGTATTTGGCACCAGCGTAGAAGGCGAGGACAAGGGCGAGCTTCATTGGATAAACAAATCAGGCGATCAGGCCGTCCAGGAAGATCCGGACTTTTTTAAAAAAGTATTCTGTATCAACAGAAGAGAATTCAATTGGTATCCGAGAGGAGTTGAATACACAGCACTAAAGGAAGTTCCGCAATATAACCGAAGCGCAGAAGCTGAAAATCCCGTTATTTGCCATCGTCCACCTGATAGCCCAGAGAATATTCAGACGATAAGAGTTGCACCCGAAGCGTTGGATTCGCACTTTCAGCATGGAGATACTAAAGGGGCTTGTTTAATATCTTCTGAACAACGATCCTTTCCCGTTGACGTGAAAATTAATGGTTCAGACACCCCGTCGGGCGTTCCGTATGATTCGGTATTTACCGTATCCTGGACTTCAAACGGCGCGGTAAGCTGCCGGGACTTCGGTCAATATATTCCGACAGTTGACGGAGGAACGTGGGCTAAGTTTATAAATCTGCCGACATCAGGAACTAAATCTTTGTACGCTCGCGCCAGTGAGGGATATCTGGCAACATTGGATATTCAAGTCCAATGCTCTAACGCAGCTGGCCAAACTTCAGATGATGTAATCCACCTTGCTGTCCAATCGCCCACAACTTCCGTCCCAAGCATTCCCGCTTTACCTATGCCGGTTCCGACGACGCCATCCGTTGCTCAGGTTCCTGTTTCTATCGGTTCTCCGAATGGCGGTGAAGTTTACCAAAAAGGCACAACTCAAATTATTAAATGGAATTCAAGCAATATTTCAAAAATATATATCAAGTTGAGAAAAGGAAATGACACATATCCCGGAACAGAAGGCATGATCACGGATATCATACCTAATGTGGGTGGGTATTATAAATGGTGGATACCGACAACATTGCCGGACGGAAATGATTATTCTGTCCGAGTAATTGATGGGAATTACACCGGTGGGTTTGATGACAGTGACAAACAATTTAGTATTGTTTCGTCGGCAACCCAGACTCCGGTTCCAACTGCATCTTCGACTCCAACCGTTTCCACCACACCAACACCTACAGTTTCACCATTGCCAAAAGACCAGATGTTGAAAATTACTTCTCCGAACGGAGGGGAGCAATGGACAATCGGACCCAAGTATACAATACAGTGGGAAAACCCCGGTATGGTTAACAGTGTCGTTGTTGAACTCTATAAAAATGGGGGTCTTTTATCGGGATTGGGCGGCCTTGGATTTACTTACGGAGCTCCAACATCTTGGATCTGGAATACCATTGATACACCCAACTTTGTTCCCGGGTCAGATTTTAAAATTAGGATTAAATCCGGAGACCCTTCAATTTATGATGAAAGCGACAATTATTTCAGCATTAATATTACCAAGCCCTCTCCTACGACCTGCGATTACCTAAAATCCAATCCGGCCACCAGTCCTTATTTTGATCAATGTTCAAGCGGGGGTGATATAAGCTATGACAATACCTGCTTTAATAAATTTTATAGTACGTTCCAGGGATGCACTAAAAGCATTTATGATGGATGCACATTAAATAATGCCAACGCCAGCCAGAATATTTCTTGCCCTGTTTCGAACATTTCCACCCCGGTCTCGACTCCTACTCCAACTCCTACTCCAACACAAATTCCAACAACTCAATCCAATTTCTCTCGCAACTTGGCTATCGGCTCAACTGGCGATGATGTCAAACAACTTCAGGCTCTTCTGGTAAACAAGGTCGGCTATTCAGCCGATCTGATTACCGGTTATTTCGGCCGCATTACACGTGATGCAGTAGCAAAGCTTCAGGAGAAGTATGGCATCAAACCAACCTACGGCTATTTCGGCGAAATAACCCGTAAAGCACTTAGCGCATTGATGTCGGGTCAGTAAAAAGAAGGGGACGATTCTATCTTTTATCTAAAATCTGGGACAATCACCCTATTTTCCAAATAAAATCCCCATATCTCCTCAACTAAAGAGGTCCTAATACTCTCCTTGTCCCGGAGCCAAGATTTGCAGAAAGTGTTTTAATTGATATACTATAACTATGCAAAAAATCGCTACAAAAGTATTCGTCTGGGCATCCATTGCCTTCGCCATCATCGGGATGCTGATGGTTTTAACCACCTCTTCCGAAAGCAATGGTCCGAATGTTATTTTGTTAAAACTTCTGTTCACTGCTGTTATCGTTATTTTGACCTCATTCGCCTTGAGCATTGCCAGTAAGTATCTAAACGGTAAATCTTAGTTCTGGTCTCAATTCTTTCACTTCCAGTTTTATTTTTCTCCAAGGTTGGAAGCGGTCCGTCTGATATTTTATAACCTTCTCCATCTCCTCGGACCTCGACGCATGTGTTGGTTACCACCGAAACTGCGGGCAGGTCTGGTATGAGTTAAGAACTCTGCTTTTTCGTGAGGTTTTATGGGTATTTGCTTTCGTATGAGCCGTTCTATATCTCTGACATCTCTTTGCTGATCAGGCATAGCAAACGAGACCGCTCTGCCGACTACGCCGGCACGGCCGGTGCGGCCTATACGGTGGACATAATCCTGGACGTTGTCGGGAAGGTCGTAATTTACAACGAGCTCTATTCCACGGACGTCAATTCCCCGAGCAGCAATGTCGGTCGCGACCAGCACGCGATATCGGCCAGTCTTAAAACCGGTTAAGGCCTCTTTCCGCTGGCCAAGCGAGCGGTTGGAATGTATCTCAGCAACCTTGTGACCCATATCTCTTATGGCTGCGCATATCTTGCGTGCACCATGCTTTGTGCGCGAGAAAATTAAGACAGTCCCCTTGCATTCGTTGAGGAGTTCTCCCAACAATTTGAATTTCATTTCCCTTTTTACCAAAAATATTTCCTGGTCAACAAGTTCTATCACCGTTCCAGCCGGAGCAACTTCAACCCGAATCGGCGAGACCATATACTTTGCGGCAATTTGGATTATTTCTGCAGGCATTGTCGCAGAAAAAAGCATTGTCTGGTGTTTGGCGGGGACAAGGGCCAATATCTTTTTTATCTGCGGGGCAAAACCGATGTCCAGCATGCGGTCGGCTTCGTCTAGGACGACTATTTGCACTAAGTCCAGTTTTAAATTTCCGCTTTCAATATGGTCAAGAAGCCGGCCCGGAGTGGCGATTATGATGTTCGGGTGGCGGCGCAATGCCGCTACCTGTCTCCCCATATTCTCTCCGCCTATCAAAACAGCCGTTACAAGTCCTAACGAATATCCTATTTTATGAAGCATTTCTTCGACCTGGATTGCCAATTCCCGTGTCGGTAAAACCACCAAACCAATACCTCGCGAACCCCGGAGGCGCTGAAGAAGAGGCAACCCAAAAGCTAAGGTTTTTCCTGTACCTGTTTGAGCAATACCAACTATATCCTTTCCTTCCATTGCCGGCTTAATGGCCTGGTATTGAATGGGGGTTGGAACGGTAAAATTGTTGCGTTCTAAAATTTTTAAAAATTCCGGAGCAACGCCAAGGCCGTTAAAGCCCTGGACTGGTGATTGTGTTGTCATTAAATTGAGAGACCATATCATAACCTCGTATTCGGCTATAATCTTCAGAAATGGCCTACAACTTTGTGAAAATTCTTCAACATATCACAACGGATATGCTTCAGAATTTTCACTTTGTTTCGGCTCATTTCTGAAAATTCTATCTCGAAAGAAGGTTATGATATGGTCTCTTTGACCCGAGATCCTGAGAGTCACTATTAATGACAATTTGAGGTTCGCCCAGTCGGATGACTGGGCGACGGGTCGGATGACCCGTCGAGTCGAGACCCGTTAACAAAGTTGAGCTAAGCTCGACGGGTCTTATCTGCTTATGTTTAATCATACGCTACAACAAGAGTTAAGTCAATGTATGGACATTATAACTGTTTTTTGATTAAACTAATTATATTATGAATAAATCTCGCAAAATAATTTTCGTAACCTTGACTGCCGTTATTGCGGTTAGCGTTATTTGGAACATTTATCGCCGAGAAATTCCTGCCGATATTTCTGAACACATAAAATCAAAAGGCGGCCTTGTCATCATTGACGAGCCAAAGCCACTCGAAGCGATAAGCTCGCCGCTTACAGTAAGAGGCAAAGCAAGAGGACCTTGGTATTTTGAAGCCAGTTTTCCAATCGTGCTTACTGATTGGGACGGAAAGATCATTGCTGAACATTATGCCGAAGCAAAAAAAGAATGGATGACTGCTGACTTTGTGCCCTTCGAAGGCAAACTGAAATTTGAAAGCCCGGTCTTTGAGGGAGTCGGTAAAGATCATTTCAGCCGGCGTGGTTATTTGATATTCAAAAAAGACAATCCTTCGGGTCTGTCTGAATACGATGACGCCCTTGAGATCCCCATTTTGTTTAAAGATTGATAAATAAAATTTTATGCTATACTTAGCGGATAGTAAACTTTTTAACAAAAACATATATGGCAAAAAGAAGAACAGGTTTGGGCGGAACGGACAACCGCCGCAGAAAATCACACTCTCACAAAACCAAGAAGCGATTGGAAATAAAGAGAATCAGACTAGAGGCTCTGGCAAAGAGAAGAAGGCACAGATAACATAAAACGCCCCCGCACTTGCGGGGGCTTGTTGAGCCGGATAATCAATCTCTGGAAACCCAACTGAGGTCAAGAATAGTGTATGTCGGGTTTTGACTAAACACCGGCCTGATGGGCATACCAATATACGGCTCCCCGTCTCCAAATTCAGAAAGATAACTCATAAGTTTTGTACAGATGCCGGGAATTTCAACGGAAATAAGCGGGCAGGGAACGGTTGCCTTAAATCCAGCACCAGGATAGTTGGTCGTAGAATGCGTATAAACCGTCGCTTGAGAAGTATCTATTTTTACCCAGGACATTTCTTGCCAACAATCCGGACAATGCACGCGCGGAGGCAGCCATATACCAGCGTTGCCACATGAACCGCATACGGTTCCCCAAAGCGTGCCAGCAGCAAGTCCGTCAAAAAACTTTGAAATCCCACCGTATGAATGGAAATGGGTAATGTTCCTGGGGTTTTCTCTAAGAATGATGCCTTGGGGAATATTTTGTCGGAAAAGAACATCCGCCAACTTTGTCTTCGAATCAGCAGAAATGGTAACTTGCTGTCTCTGCTTACTCACTACTCCACCCCCTTTCCAGGATAATAGCTGTAACATGAGAACCTGTACCGGCGTGACTAATCGCCATACCTCGCCTTGCATTTGACACCTGCAGATTTTCAAAATTATTGGGCTTTGTTTTTCCAAAACGACCCCAATATTTATCGTCTGCGTGGAATTTATTCCATTCTCCCCGAATCTGCCAAAAAATTTCTGAAAGCTGGAATATCCCGGTCGCACCTACGGAATGCATGGAACCAAGGAGTCCGCCGGAAAGATTTGTGGGCAGCCGTCCGCCAATGAACGCATCTCCGCTCTCAATAAAATCAGCTCCCTCGCCATATGGCCGAAGGCCAATGTCTTCATAGGTTTGGATGTCTGATACCGTAAAAGCATCGTGCGTTTCAAGAACATCCAACTCTTTCACCGGATCAGTAATATCGGCCATATTGTAAGCAAGGTACGCGGCAAAACGAGCCGCAAGAAAACTGGTGAATCCGGGCCACTCGTTTTTTCGATCTTGATACAACTGAGGCCGCTCATTCGGCAAAAGCAGTACCGGCATATTTCTCCTATCGGCCGTACGCAAAGTATGCGAGCCCGAGCCAGTACCGACAACACTTACCGGATGGTCAGTCAGACGAAAAGCGGTCTCTTCGTCGGCAAGAACAATGCTGGCAGCACCCACACTCATAGCACAACATTCCGGAAAAGTAAGCGGGTCTGATACTACCGCTGATTTTAGAATTTCATCAACCGTATAATCACCGGGAAGCTGAGAGTAAGGAGAGAATCGCGCGTAATGATGATTCTTCTGGGCGATCTTTGTCAGTGTTTCGCGGTTTGGATTATATTCGTGAATATATCGACGCATCATAAGCGCATAATAAGTCGCATAAAGCCAGCCGAGTTCTGATTCAAAATCTTTGCATGCGGCAGATGCTATGTATGCATTGCCCTGACGGGTATTTACCTCGTCCATTCTTTCCCACCCAATAACCGGCACTAGCGAAGCATAACCGGACGCAATCGCCATAACACCCGCAAGCACAGACGAACCGCCGGTTGCTCCGCCGGTTTTAACCTCAATATTACCTAACGGGTCAAAACCGAGATAGTCATGAATCTTAGCGGCAGCAAGCAATTGATCGCCGAAGTGGTCCGCAAATTGCGAATAGACGCAAAAGTTGACCATTTTTTTGAAGTCACGAGGCGAAATACCAAGCCCATCTTCTACCGCCATTTTCAAGGATTCAAGACAAAGTTCGGTTGACTGTTTTTCAGGGTAGAATTTTCTGAAATCGGTCAGTCCGGCCGCTACCATATACACCGGACGAGACAACTTTGGAACCCTAAGATTGCCGTTGCCAAACGATATCATCTGAATTGATTACCCTTTGATTTTAATGTGCTTAGCCCAAGACTAATGACCTAGTTAACTTCTGTCAACTTGTAATTTCCGAATAATTTATTACGATGATTAAATATGAACAAAAAAAATCGTATTTATATAATAATAACCGGGGTCGTGGCGATAACTTTAATTTGGCTTAGCCAAAGCAATAAGAATCTCAGGCCGGAGCTTGAATCTCTGTCCGGAGCAAATTCTATAAACAACACCGTGGACAAACCAGTCGATACGGTTGAGGGAACTCTGTGGAGATCTGACGACGACGCTAAGGGCAACCTGATGTTAGTAACCAGTGACGCGATAATATATATCAGAACATCTCGAGACTTTAACGAGTTGGTAAGCAAAAATGTCGTCGTCTCAATAGACGGAACATCAGACAACTTCACGCTTCTCAATATAGAAAAAAACCTCGCCAAAGATGGGTTTATCCAAACAAATTAGATATCAAAAGTCCCGCCGTAGCGGGACTTTTGATATTATTCATATCCTTTTAACTTACCGAGTTTGTGGTGCTGACGGATTTTTTCAAGAGCTTTGGCCTCTATCTGCCTGATTCGTTCGCGGGTAACGGCGAATACCTTGCCCACTTCTTCAAGTGTGTGGGTTACGCCGTCAGTAAGCCCAAACCTCATATCGAGGATTTTTTGCTCTCTGAGAGTGAGGTCAGAAATAATTTCATTGAGATATGTTTTTAAAATTTTCCTTGCGGCGGAAGTTGAAGGAGAAATCGTGTCTTCGTCGGGAATGAAACTTTCAAGGGCGCTATCTCCGTCGTCATCTTCGCCCACCGGCGACTCAAGAGAAATGGTCTCCTGGGATATTTTCTGAATATGGCGGATTTTCTCAACTTCCACGCCCATTTCAGACGCTACTTCTTCCGGCAACGGATCTCTGCCCAAATCCTGCACAAGCCGACGCACCACTTGCTGGTATTTGTTGATGGTTTCAACCATGTGAACGGGAATACGGATAGTCCTGCCTTGGTCAGCCAAAGCGCGAGTAATCGCCTGCCGTATCCACCATGTCGCATAGGTTGAAAATTTAAATCCTTTTTTGAAATCAAATTTCTCTACGGCTTTAAACAAACCGATGTTTCCTTCTTGAATCAAATCGAGAAGAGTAAGATTTGCCGAACGGCCGACATACTTTTTGGCGATGGATACAACCAAGCGCAAATTTGATAACGCCAACTTCTGACGAGCCGATTCGTCGTTTTTTTCTATTCTCTTTGCCAATTCTACTTCTTCGTCTCCGGTCAGCAAAGGATATTGGCCAATTTCCTTAAGATACATCTGGACGGAATCAGATGTAGCCGCTTCACCGAATTCATCCTGGATCTTCTTTTTTTCGTCATATTCTTTTGTCTTTTCCTCTTCAAAAACACGGCCCGACTCGATTATGTTTATGTTGGAAGATTCAAGCCGGTCGTAGAGCATCTCAAGCCCCTTAATGTCTTTCTCAACTTCAGGAAAAGAATTAAGAATTTCTGACTGAGTGACAAAACCCCTGTGCCTGCCTTTTTCTATCAAAGCCAAAATGGCACTTTCGCTTAAAGGAGCGCCTTTTTTCTTGAGAGTTGTTTTTTTGCCAATCCTTTTCTTTATCTTAATTTTTTTGGCAACCTTTCTCTTTTTCGGCCGAGCAACTCTTTTCTTTACCGGTTTTCTTTTTGATGATTTTTTCTTCTTTTTTGACATTTGTAATTTATTTAGAAATTAGGATTTAGAAATTTGGGGGTTGTGTATCTCTGCCAATTCCCGCGTTAATTTGTTAAATGTTGCCGCAAGCTCACCTATCTTGGCCCTGTCTCCCACCGCTTCGGCTGCCCTTATTTCATAACCAAGATCAACCATTCGCGAATTGATAGTTTTTTGTTTTAATTTGTTAAAGATGTTTGAGAATTCCTCTTTTAGGTCTCCATCTTTGGCGTCACCCCACAACACTTGAGACCTTAAATAAATAAACTCCAGATCTAGCAACCTATCCGAATCAAACCTTTTTGTAAAGCTGCCAAAGTTGAATTCCTCCAAATTTTCTTTAGCCAATTCGACTATTACCTGAGACGCTAGAGGACTCAAAAGCCGCGAATCAGCAGAAGCTTGCCCTTGTTCGGATCCTTTACCGCAAAGCGCCGATATTTCTTCTTTGAAAAGCGCGGGTTTTTTAATTATTGCGGACAACAATGCCTCGTTCAAAATATCAGGCGCTTCTATCTTTGCGGCGACGGACGGCTTAGCCTTGGCTGTATCGGAAACAAGCTGAACGGAGTTATCATATACGGCTAAGTCGTCAGGAGAAGACATGATATCACTTTCCACGGCGTCTTCTTTGACTCTCAGTAAAAAAGCCAGCTGGCTGATCCAGTGGGATTTCTCCACCCTGCTTGAAAGGCGCTTAATGAAAGGCGCAACAGTTAGAATAACACTTTTTTTGCTTTCAGCCGATCCCGAATTATAGTTTTCCTTTGCTTTGTCAAAATAAAATTCGACGACCGGCTTTGCCTTCTCGGCCACTTCTGCCCAGCTTGCCCCGAGCGGAATCAAGGGGTTGTTTCCGTATTTTTGAACATAGTCAGCCGGATCTTTGCACTCTTTGTCATTAATGGAAACGACTTTCACATTGAAATCCTGGCTTAACGCCATGCCTATGCCTCTTTTGGTCGCAACTGCTCCCGCCGAATCGGTATCAAAACATAAATCAAGATTGGAAGTAAATCTTTTTAAAAGGCCAAGGTGCATCGGCGTAAGAGCTGTACCCGATGAAGCGACAACATTATTAACCCCCGCTTGGTAAGACATAATAGCGTCCATGTTGCCTTCAACAAGAAGGCACTTGTTCTTTTTTCTTATCTCGCCCCGAGCAAGATTAAGACCATACAATATTCGGCTTTTGTCGTAAATCAGTGTTTGGGGAGTGTTAATATACTTTGCCACGACGCTCTGGTCTTTGTCAGGCCCACTTTGGGCTTGATCAAAGCCAGAAGTCGGGGTCCCGACCGATTTGCGCGTCGGGACTACGCCTTCGAATATACGCCCGGTAAATCCCACAACCCTACCATTTACATCTGATATCGGAAACATTATGCGCGAACGGAATCGATCATAAATAGAATTTGGGGCTTGGAATTTGGAATTTGTAACTTCTCGCTTTACAGCGAGCCCCGCATCAACTATTTCTTTTTCGGTAAAACCAGAATTGCGCAAGTAACCGCTCAAAGCTTCCCAAGTATCCGGAGCAAATCCGAGACGAAATTGGGTTATAGTTTTTTCCTCCAATCCCCTGCCCTTTAAGTATTCAAGGGCTAGTTTCCCCATATTTGAACTGCCCAACTGCTTTTCAAAAAATTTCGCGGTAGTCTCGCATGCTTGGTACAAGCGGTCTTTGGAATCCTTTATCGCGGCATTAAACTCTTCCAGCTCAACACCAGCTCGCGCAGCAAGAATTTTCAAGGCTTCAGGGAACTCAACGCCCTCTATCTCTTTAACGAAAGTAAAAATATCCCCGCCTTTTTGGCAGCCGAAGCAGTGCCAAATCTGCCGTTCCGGAGATATAAAAAACGAGGGGGTTTTCTCGCTGTGAAACGGGCAAGGGGCTTTGAAATTTATTCCGGCTTTCTGCAATTTTAAATAGCCGGAGACAACGTCTACTACGTTTAAACGATCTTTAATTTTGGAGATGTTGTCGCCAGCCATTCAATGGAAACAACCTAACATAATTTTGATAAATAATAAAGCGGCCCAATTCAAGCTGGACCGCTGTTATGCTTTACCATTTGCCCCAGATGGGTTCTCTGTTTTCAAAACAGCCGAAACAGAAATCTTTCGGATCTTTATCGAAACATCTTACCGCATCGTACAAATCCGACAACAGCTGATAACCGACAAAATTGGCCTCCGTTTCAGCCGCAATCGACTTGCAGTCTACCGACAATCCTTCGACTATGTGACTGGCGGCAATTAACCGCCTGCCCTTCCCTCTCATATCTATGCCCTTACCGCAAGGCCCCAGTATCGGTGGTGCGCCAGACAAAACTGAAATCCACTTTACCCCAAAACCCCTCAATACCCTGATAATTTTTCGGATTGTGTTGCCTCTTACAATTGAGTCTTCAATTATCCAAAAACGCGCATCGGGATTATCTTTAAGAATACCATCGATAGCGAAACGCAGAAAACTAAATTTTATTCTAAGCGTATCATCTATCACCACCTGGCTTTCTTTGGTGAAACTTCTTCCAACAGAGTGGCGCCGAATTAATATAGTCGTTAACTTTCGGTTAAGCGCTTGGCAAAAACCCTCTGCGTATGAGTTGGAAGAATCAGGTATGTTAGTAATAATGTCGTCCGGTTTTACTAAATGACCAAAATTTGTAGCCAGTCTTCGCCCTAATTCTTTTTGAAACTCACTGACGGGTATACCGAATATTACCGATGACGGAATACTGAAATACACCCCTTCATAAACGCATTGGTTAAGAGATTGCGTCCCTCCTTCATCGTACAGCATGTGCGAAGAAAGGCCGCCGGCAGTAATTACCAAAATTTCACCGGGCAGAACATCGCGTTCGTAAAAACCGTTTACCACTTCAAAAGCAGAATTCTCTGAAGCAACAACATAACCGCCGCCAAGCCTGCCTAGCGACAAGGGTCTGTTGCCAGATGGATCACGCGCCGCTATGAGAGCAATCTCGCCTTTATAATTGGTTAGCATACACAAGGCATATGTGCCACGATAGGATTTTAAACCCTTCTTCAGCGCCTCCAATAAATCGTCGGTACCAGCCAAATTCATGTAATGCAATATCATCTCCGAATCGGAATTAGTAAACAATACCGATCCGCGATTGATAAGAACCTGCCGATCTTCTTCAACAAAAGGAGAATCGCCATTATGAACTACATAAAGCCACCCCCACGGCATTTCAAATTTAAGAGGATGGGCGTTATCGAATGATCTGGGGTCACCCGAGGTACCATACCTGACATGACCAACTCCGGAAAAAAAGGAGCCGTCGTTTTGAAAACCAGAACTGCCAATTTTTATAACTAAATCCGGAACAGTAAATTCTGTCCGTTCATAAAAAGAATCCCCACTATATTTAGCAAGAGCCAGCCCGGCACCATTTTCCCCCCGATATTGAAGAGCATTCATCAAAGAAGTAACCACATCATAAGCATCCGGTACATTTATAGCCCCAACCACACCGCACATGTTGTCTCACCTCCATTTCAAAGTTCCGGTTGTTATGATACAAAATTAAACCCCCTTCGTATAGGGGGGGCAATTTAATCTATTTTTATTTCCTCATGCCAGGAATTGTATTTTTTGGTAAAAGTACGCCGAAGATCTATATTGACGACATATTCGCCCGATTCAAGCTCATCAATCATCTGACGAAGGGTTAGACGCGGTTCTTCTTGAGCAAAGTTCTTCATTCCGTCCAAATGAATCTCTATCCCGACGGCACCAATTTTGTCCTCAACTTCCTTTTTAGATTTGACAGTAAGAAGTCTGACTGTAAATTCTTTGATCGCCTTAGTCTCTTTATGCTGAAAGCTGATTCTTAAATCTAAGCTAAATTCCGCCTCTTCGCCTTTTATTTCCCAATCAACGGCTAAATAACTACTAATGGACAAAGAAAATGTGGGGCGACCTGTTTTTAGATCTTTGCCAATTACTACTTTGGCCGGAATAAGCGAATAATCGCTGCTCTCAATAAAAGACCTGCCTTCAGTCTCCGGCTGGCCGAGAATAGTTGGTTTATATCTTTCCGCCGTCAGAGCCGCCGGTTCGGGCGGATCGAGAGCTCCAAACTTTTTTTCATCACCGTTTTCAATTACAATGTCGCTGGAATAAGCTGAAAATTCCGATAATGCCGCCCTAAAAGCGAATTCCATGCCGTTACGGTCGTTGCCGGCGACCAGTTCATCGTTCTGCACAAGTTCTTCCCAGGCAAACTGAAAGTCTTCCTGAGAAGACAGCCATCGGTAGCTGATTTCTTTCAACACGCTTTCAAGATCAATAAAACCATAGTGTTTGAACAGGGTCAGCCGATCAAACCTCCTGTAAAACAAGAATCTGAAAAGCGGGCGGTCGTAGTACGGATCAAAATAGTACCAAACCATCAACTCCATATAATCTCCGGAAAAACTGGCTTTAAAGTGGGGCTCCCCATAAAAAAGATAGACATGGGCCATGTCGCCTTTCAAGCCTCCGTTACGGCTGAAGCGCGTGCCCGGAATATCAATGTCTGAGGCAAAAATTTCGTTTTCAATGTTCTTAAGACGGCCGTCAATCATTTCTTTAAACTCATTCTGCGGAGTATTGATATCCGTATCTCTTATCTCCCAGAAAAATTTTTCGAACTTTCGAAACTCATCCAGCGTGTCGATTTCATCAAAAGGCCTAACTGATTCTGACAGCTTTGGATATTTTTCCAACGAATAGCCGATTTTTCTTTCGTCCAGAGTAATGAAAAAACCGTAATTTTTTTCAAAGCCACTCTTGGGCTGATAGACCGGATTGCCAGGATCAATCTTAACTTGCTTTCCGGCACAACCGGTCAAAAAGCCAATAGCCAATAGCCCATAGCCCATAGCCAGACAAGTTTTGTTGGTCATTAGCGATCTTCCTCGCTTGCCAGCCGAACAAGATCGAAGCGATCAAGTTTAAGTATGTGATATGAACCGCCGACTTGATATTTCCTACCAACAAGGATGTTGTGCGTTTTACCGTTGCCTACATTTTCGCTCAAAAATTCTATTTTTACTTTTTCGTTCTTTATAACCGGCAACCAGTTTCCATCGAACGGCCTGAACCAAATACTGACATCCCTGCCTTGCGCATCTTTCTCGGTACGAGCGTCTTTTTGAATACGCCACTGAACATAGAGGAAGGGATCAGTTTTTGCGGAAAGCTCGTTTAAGCGATCCCGCTCTTCTTTTTGGGCAGACGATGCGGCAGCTACTTCCCTGAATAGTCTCTGGTTTTTAGGATATTTTTTGGAAAGAACGAGTGGAAGATGACGGCTTATGACTCGTACAAATTCTCGCAAATTGGCCGGATTCTGGTACTTAACATCTAGGCCAAGATAAGCAACGGCGTCGTCAGATAGTCTAATTTCAATCCGTGAGACAGAAACGACAATCCAGCCGCTTATATCCGGCACAGACGGTGTATCTGCCCGAGCGGGCTCACCGCGAGCAAGATACGGACAAAAACAAAAGAAAATTAGCGCCAGTAGAGCTGTTTTCATTGCCAATCCTTGTCAATGAACTTTCCCCAACTCTAAATAAAATAAAGACCCGCGTCAAACGCGGGAATAATTTATTCGTGTGTGCGCATTCGTAGCGCGCTATTCGCATACTACCAAGGCAAAGTGACATAGAAACTTGGTCTCCATTTGCCATTATCTCTTGTCCAAATTGATTGCGCCGGCCAACCAATAAACGGTATAACATACTGGATTCCGACTCCATAGGTCTTGATTTCCTGAGCGGGAAAATTTTCGTCGGTAAATTTGGCCAATGCCGCATCGGCAAACAAGAAACCTCTTACGCCTTGATACAGAAGATATGTGCCCGGAATCGGAAATCTCAATTCTGCGCTGGCATAACCAATCTGATTTCCGGCAATACTGCCGTATTCACAGCCGCGGCCTCGTTCAGGCCCGCAAAGAAGCATAAAGTCGCCGTTGGCTCTGGAATTGGCCATCAGCTCAATTCTGCCGGCAAATAATGAATTTAAGCCCAGATGGCGATAAGTTCTCGCGGCAACATTTACGGACGCATAACTTTGAAATTCCTCGCCGATAGGCGGAGCAAATTCAACTTGTGCGCGGAAAGCATTGCCGTGGAATGGACCCCAAGTGTTGCTAGAAGATAAAACCGTATCCCGGACATAAGCCGCGCCAAATGTCCAGTTTGAACCGTTAGAGGTCTTCAAAAATCTATACATCTGCAGATCGGCATCGGTAAAATTCGGATCGGCCTTAATATCAGCTTCGCTTAATTCTCCCACCTTATACCCGAAAACGCTGAACGAACGATGGCGCAGACGGGAAAAAAGTTCCAGCCGGTTAAATTTGTTCCGAGGATAATCCAGCGTTAAGTCCAAAGCTGTTTCTTTAAACCAAGTATTGTTGAGAAGGAATTGATTCGGATAACGCTCGACAATATCATAAAACAAATAGTAATAAGGCATTTGATATTGATGGGCACCCCAGCGCCAACCGGTTCTCTTTTCCCGGTTTTGATACGAGTAGTCAATAAACCTGAAATTGCCGTTAAAAGCAAGTAAGCCGACATGTTGTTTTGTTTCAAGAAGGTTAGAACAGCCCAGGAAACTTTGGCCAAACATTCCCCAATAAGTACTAGCGCCGAAACTTATGCCTCCGCCCCCGCAGCTCCACTTTTCAGGCGGCTCTGTTGGATTCAGAAGCTGATTACCGTCCAGTTCAAACTGGAAAAGATCCCGGCTCGGATTGAAAACAAACTCTCCGGCAGGACCTGTGTTTTGGACTACATACTGCCGAATTGGCTTTTTTAATTTTGCTTCAAAAATTTTGTCGTACACGCCGCCGTTTTGAGTATCCTCTCCGGGCGACACATAGTAGACAACATCAAGGGTCCCTCTGGCAAAGACGGGGGCTTTGGCTCCTAGAGGAAATTCTGTCCATTGAGAAATTGTCCGCGTGGCCAAATCAAGTGTGTATAAATTCCAGATACCATTGGCTTCGTCCGAAGCATAAACAATCGTTGAGCCGTCATCTGACCAACTCGGCCAACCGTCATTGAATGAACCGAATGTCAGCTGTTCCTGCCGCCCCTCTTCCACATAGTGGATAAAAAGATGCTGAAAGTCGTCATCCTGATCAATATAAACAATCTTGGTTCCGTTGGGTGAAACCGACGGCGCTGTGGCAAAGTTTTTATTGTCCGTAATTTTCTGAACCTGAACCGTGTCTGGATCACCGATGTAAACCGCCCAAATGTTGCGGGCAGTATTCTCCGCTGCGGAGAAATAAACCCAATTGCCGTCAGGACTAAACGATGGCGAAAACGCCTGATCAAGAGGTAATTCTATCTTTCTTGATATTTTTCCCGTTTTAGCGTCAACAACCACTAAAGCATGGCCCCTGTTTATCCTCGCAAAAAATGCAATCTTGCTTCCATCCGGAGACCAACTCGCATCAAAACCGTTAAACGACCAAGTCTCAAAGCCTTGAGAAATAAGATATTCCCAAGGCACAGGAGGAAGTTGAGGAGTAAGATTCGTTAACTTTCCTGAACCGTTCGGACCAAAGGCCTTATTTCCGTTTCCTAGTTTTTCCCGCTCTTCTTTTGAAACATAGACTTTCTCTTTTGGTATTTCATACCTCACCAGCGCCACACCATATTTAAGAACAGTAAATGCCGCGAGTTGCGTACCATCCGGGGCAAGCATCGGCGAACTCATCGGGGCTGAGTGATTCCAAGGCATAACGGGTCGTCCCTCGAAGTTGTCATTCCGTTCATAGGGCTTGGGCCGGTTGTTAATCTCGTCTCCGTATTTGTCCATCCAAAATCGGATAATCGCTTGATTGAATTTTTCAGAATCTATGTCCGGATTGCCAAGTTCGCCTTCCGTAAGATCATAGATTAATTCACCGAGCCCGATCTTGCTTTGTTTAAATCCTGCGACCTGAAACGTCACTCCGGCATTAAACTTTTCTTCAAGGAATTCAAACGCCATAGCTCCGCCTGAATAAGGATTAACCTGTCCTCGATTAAGAGCTTCCCAAGTGGGAACAAAATGTCTGTCAGAAGAAGTAATTTTTTGATCATCTCTTCTGATGTCTCCGCGAGTATGCGGCTCGTATAAACCGGCGATAAACTCGGCGCCGCCTTCATAAAACCAGCCGGGACGTTGATTTTTCATGTTTACCACAAAGTCGATAATACCGGGATTTCGGATATCAAATTGAAATTCGTGCGCTAACTCGTGAACGCCGATAGCGCGGCCTAACGGTTTCGAAAAATCTGCCTTGAGCACCATCCGCCTTTTTTCTGATTCCGCAAAAGCGCCGACTCCTTCGGGCAGGAATCCGCCGACGATATTACTTGACTCCATATCGGTGTGGGTTTTATATAACCAAATAGGAATCCTTCTTTCTATCGTATGGCCATAAACCTCCTGACCGCTCATCCAATCACGGGCATTTTCCAGATTGGCAACAACCATTTCCAGATATTCCTTTTGAACAGGATCATTTGTATCAAGATTGTGCCAAACATCAAAACGATATGATTCATAGAATTTGTCCAACTGATTATAACGAACATTATTCTTCCCAAACTGCGCGCTAGCCGGCACAGAAAGAAAAATACCGAGAGCCATAACTAGAGCAATTTTCTTCCACTTCATTAGTGTTTTCCTGTTTATCAATGAGCTAATTACGGTTAAAGTACGACTATTCCTTTTGTCCGTCAAGGATAATCTAACTCCTGTGGATAATCGACTTGCGAAGTCGATTATCCACAGATAAACAAAAGCGGCGATTTTATCGCCGCTACTTAATACTTCACACCTAAGTCAGCGGGACCGAATTTCAGCGGAAATGCGTTGTCAATTGTTACCATGGTTACCTCGCCTGTAGGCAACAAACCGTACATTTCAACGCTGCCGTCTTCAAGGCAATTCTCCCAGATACACTGCAAACAATGTCCGCACGGAGCGGGAATCTCCGAAAACTTCACTTGCCAAATTTCACGCTTCTTAGTAATGACAGGCGGAAGGACTATATCTATGCTCTCGGGTCCGGCCACAAGCACTAGCCGTGCCAATTTAACTCCCCTGCCCTCAGCGGCAACCATGCTATCCAGCGCATTCTGCTCAGCGTGAGTCGTCTGGGTCCAACTGGCCCGCTCAACATTACAGCCACGATAAACATAACCAGTATTCGCGCTTTGTGCGGCAACTCCAACCAAATAACGAGAAGATGGCGCTTGAGCCTTTTCTCTGACTTCTCTGGCCACATAAAACATTTCTTTGACGACTCCATCTAAATCTTCGAATCTGCCCACCCATACAGTAACAGTGCGGCTGATTGCTTTCATGCTACCATCCCCGTTATTTCGTCGTATCTTTCAACAAGCTCTCGAAGCAAACGCAACTCAATGCACCGCGATTGGTCAACTCGGGCGCGGATTTCGTCAAGCCGGCCGATAACCTCCCATGTTTCAACGGGAATCCAGACACCGCGATAGCCGACCCCAAGCGCCGGAACGATGTCTTTTTCATAGTCATTGCCGACGCTGAAAAGCCGATAACTTTCTAAACCCTTAGCCATCTCTGTGAACACTTCGGGCGTTTTCTTGCTCTCAACAACTCTAACGGAACAAAACCTTTTTCCTGCATCAAGTACTGACAATTTTCTGCCTTGTACTCTCTTGTCACCCTTCGTAAGAAGGAGAATTAAATCTCCCTTCTTCTCCAGAAAATCGAGAACTGGAAAAGTGTCAGAATAAACATTTTTTCTGTATCGAGAGGAGTCAAAAGCTTTCAAGCCAGTGTATAAAAGCTCGGACTCAACACTACGGATCGGTGACTTGCCTACCCGTCGGCATATTTCTCTGTAAACTTCCACAAGCGAAGTCGGAAATCTTTCCATTGAATAACCGTATGGCTGATTCGTGGCCGGATTGATTTCCGCCACTCGCCGGCTGTCTATCTCCTGTTCAAGCGCAACAATCGCAGATACATGGGGAGCCGCATCGCCAAGAGTGTCAATTACTAGTTTACAGGCGTTAAGAATAGGGAAAGCATAATCATGGACATTGCTCATTAATGTATCGTCCAAATCAAACACCCAAGCATTTCTCGGAGAAGGCCCCTGTGCTTTAGCCAAGGTTTCTGTCGGTTTGTTCATAATCCTCCACAGCAAAGAACTTTGTAAAGACTATAAACTAAAGTTTAGAAAAACAAAAGACAAGTTTTATCTCGTCGCAAGCCGATCGGGAAAGTTGGAGAATGCGCCATCGGCGCCAAGTTTTTGTATTTTTTCAATATCTTCCTTCTCGTTTACTGTCCAGACAAAAACCTTGAAGCCCCGACGCTTTATATCAGAGATCAGATCTTCTGACGCTTTCTCCTGCGGCACATGGATAGAATAAGCCGCCACTTCTCCCGCGAAATCGAACAAATCGTCATAATTATTGTTAAACAAAACACCTATTCTGTTGCCAAAAGCACACCGTCTAAATTCTCTCAATTCATCCCAATCAAAAGATGAGACGATAAAAAGTTCGGGATTCCATCCGTTGCTTACATGTTGTCTGATAATGTCGGCCGCGGGTTGAGCCGTTTCTCTCCCTTTCAATTCTATATTCACTGCGGCTCTTTTATTTACTAGACTAAGCACCTCTTCAAGAACAGGAATCCTCTCACCCTTACCGGCATCCAACAATTTTAACTCTCCCAACTCCATATTACCCACCAGCCCTTGGCCATTTGTAGTCCTGTCTACGCTCTCATCGTGTATCACAACCGTTTCCCCTGTTTTACACAAGTGGATATCCAATTCAATCATGTCAACGCCCAATTCAATGGCTTTATCAAAAGACCGAAGAGTATTCTCCGGTTCATAACCCATCGCCCCGCGATGACCTATTTTTATGAATTTGGACATCTGTCTGCCGTTTTTAGCTGCTCTATGATTCTTACCGAGTGCTGTATTTAACCACGCAGTCTTTTCCTTTTTCGTGTTTGGCCACATACATTGCCTTATCAGCCCGTTCAACTAATTCTTTAAAGGACATGTCCTCGTCAAAACACGCTACTCCAACGCTCACTGTGACGGCCGTGTCTTTTACCTTAACACGGCTTTTGATAGCCGCCCTTATTTCTTCTGCTTTTTTATACGCTTCGTCCTCGTTCGTACCCACCAGAGCGGCGACAATTTCTTCCCCTCCCCAACGAGCAACAAAATCAACACTCCTCACCTTGCCGCTGATAATCTGGGCAACCCGCTGTAACATCTGATCGCCTATTTTATGCCCATGGACATCATTTAATTTTTTAAAATTATCGACATCAAAAAACAAGATACTTATTGAGTCAACGAAAAAATGGCGCCTGGCATCCTGATTTTCCCTGCCATAAGATATGTCCTTTATTATCCGGGAAACTTCCTCCTCAAACCCTCGCCGGTTGTACAACCCGGTCAATGGATCTTTGGTGGCTAGTTTCTTCAGCTCTCTTATTTGGATATCGCGTTTATAGATTTCCTGTTTTAATTTTTTTATTTCTTCAGACATAGATTTTACTTCCCGCCGTCGCGTTTTTCTGGCGGCAGGTACAATTCTATACCTGCCAGCCAGGCGCAAAATTGTGCCTGGCGGAGAGGGTGGGATTTGAACCCACGAGACCCTTTCGAGCCTGCCGCCTTTCCAAGACGGTGCACTAGACCACTATGCGACCTCTCCAACTGACGCAATATTTTACCTTAAAACTGCATTCTGCGCAAAATACGAATTCGTTCCTCTGTTGGTGGGTGTGTCAGAAACAAACGAGTAAACCAGCCGCTTTCTTGTTTGCCCTTAAACGGATTAGAAATAAAAAGGTGAGCCGTACCGCTGTGAGCGCGATGCATCGGTGTTTGGTCTTGAGCAATTTTTTCAAGCGCGCCGGCAAGGCCTTCAGGGTAGCGGGTCAACAAAGCGCCGGACGCATCGGCAAGAAACTCTCTTTTTCGCGAAACAGCCAGACGAATGATTGTCGCAATAAGGGGCGCGAGTACGGCAACCGCAATAGCCACCAACAGAATAACCGCTCCGCCTTGTTTATTATCATTATCGCGGCCACCTAAATTGCCCCCTAACCCAGCTCTCAAAAACCAGTCAGCCAATATCGCTATCAAGCCGGCGAGGACGACAACCACGGAAGAAATCAGTATGTCCCTGTTTCCAATATGGGATAACTCATGGGCCAAAACTCCTTCAAGCTCCGTTTTGTCTAACTTTGCCAATGCCCCTTCCGTAACGGCAATGGCAGCGTGCTTAGGGTCTCTGCCGGTAGCAAAAGCGTTAATCTGGCCGTCATGCATCACATATACCCTAGGCATAGGCAAGCCAGCAGTTATGGATAAATTCTCAATAATACGAAAAAGCTCCAAATGCGTCTCACGGGATGCCGGCTTCGCGCCGGACATTGCTAAAGCAACTTTATCTGAATACCAGTACGCAAAAAAATTCATAGACACTGCCAAAAACACGGCAAAATACAATATCTCCGGCGAGTTATAAATAAACCCGAAAAGCCAGCCGATAAAAATTATCAAAACCAAAAACACGGTCATCAACAACCATGTTTTGCGGATATTGGAGTCCTTATGCTGATAAAGATTTGCCACGGTGAAAAATGTATTCGTATGCCTTATAAACCGTAAGTATAAAAAACGGCATAATTAAAAAGAACAAGTATTCTTCAAGTGGTAAAAGCCAAATTTTGACACCGATAATACCTTCCCCAGGAAAAGACCAGTGGCCTCGCCAAACTGCAAAAGTATCCCAAGCTGTTCCTAAAATAAAGAAATGCAAAGTTATAACCAACCTTTCTTTCAGTGAGTGGTATAAGTGAATCTTATATTTCCACTCCACATAAAAAGCGCTGGCAAGAAGAAACAAAAGAATAAATAGATATTCGCCCACCATTTTTAAAAACTAACCTTGACTGGTTCGCGGGCCGCTTCTTCATTGAGCTCAAAGAAGTCGGCTTTTTTGAATCCATATATGTTGGCAACTATGTTAGTGGGAAACTGCTCGACTTGAGTATTGAGGGTGAGAATATTGGTATTATAAAACCTGCGGGCGGCTTGGATTTTGTTTTCGGTATCAGTGAGTTCGTCCTGAAGCTTGGTAAAACTTTCAACTGCTCTCAATTGGGGGTAAGCCTCGGATAAAGCGAACAAGCTCTTCAATGCGCCGGAAAGCATGTTCTCGGCTTGGCTGTGTTCTTTAACACCCGCCTGCGCAGATAAACCCATCGCCGCCGAGCGGGCCTTGATGACATTTTCCAGAACCTGGCTTTCATGAGCAGCGTAACCCTTCACCGTTTCCACGAGATTAGGAATCAGATCATATCGCCTCTTCAGCTGAACATCTATATCCGACCACGATTCTTTAACCCTATTACGAGAACGGACAAGCGCATTAAAAGCACCCGCCAGCCAAAGACTCACAACGACCAAAATTATAATTAAAATTAATGAAGTAGACATATTTTATATTTTACTCGCTATTGCCGCCTTTATCAACCCGATAAATAAGGGGTGCGGCGACAAGGGGCGGGATTTAAATTCGGGATGGAATTGAGTAGCAACGAAAAATTTATGGTTAGGCAATTCTATCACCTCAACCAACTGTCTTTGCGGGTTAACTCCGGCAAGCAGCATTCCGTTTTTTTCAAGGCGTAAGCGGTAGTTGTTGTTCACTTCATAACGATGGCGATGGCGCTCACTAATTAGCTTACTGGCATATAGCGAATAGCTTTTAGACTGCGGATTTAGACGACAGTGATACGCCCCCAACCGCATTGAACCGCCCATTTTCTTTTCTTTAATATTTACCAGTTGATCCGGCATCGTGCATATCACCGGTTTTGGCGTCCCGGGGTCAACTTCAGTGGTATGAGCCCCCTTCAAGCCGCAAACATTACGGGCAAATTCTATGACCGCCAACTGTAAACCATAGCACAAGCCCAGAAACGGTATATTGTTTTCTCGCGCAAACCGGATAACGGAAATTTTACCTTCGACTCCCCTTTTGCCGAATCCCCCAGGAATGATAATCCCGTTAAAATTCTTTAACTCCTCCAGGGCCGAGAGGTCATTTTCATAATTTTCGGCGCTCAACCATGTTATCTCCGGATCTACCCTTAAGGACCATGCGGCGTGCTTTATCGCTTCTAAAACAGAGAGATAAGAGTCCGTCAGTACAAAGTCCCCGGAATTAAAATATTTCCCCACAATGCCTATTTTGACTTTCTTTGTCGGATTGTTTGATTTATGAATAAACTTTTTCCATTCCCCAAAATCTTTTTTCCTCGCTTTCAATTTTAATTTTTTAAGTATCAAATCACTGAGCCGGTCTTTTTCAAAATTCAGAGGAATTTCATAAATATTTTTAACATTCGGGGCCGATATTATGTCCTCTCTCCGGAGATTGCAATTCAGCGCCAATTTTTCTTTTCTGCTGTCGTCAACCGGAACACTGCCTCGAGCCAAGATAATATCCGGCTGCAGACCGGCGGCGTTCAGCGTCCTAACTGCATATTGGGTAGGTTTTGTTTTTAATTCCGTACCCCCGGCCTCAAGAACCGGAAGCATACTGACTAATACCAGCGCCACATCATCCGGCTGTTTTATTTTTAGCATACGAACGGCCTCCAAAAATAAAATATTCTGGTATTCTCCGACGGTTCCGCCTATTTCCACAATAACAACTTTTGCGCGATTTTCTTTGGCCGCATTTTTTATTTTTTCTATAATAAACAGCGGAATCTGGGGAACCACCTCAACGCACCTGCCGCCATAGTCAAGGTTCCGCTCACGATTGATGACATCAAGATAAATACTGCCAGTGGTCATGTAGTTTTTGCTAGACAAACTCCGCCCCAAGAACCTTTCGTAGTTTCCCATATCCTGATCGCATTCCATTCCGTCGTCTAAAACAAAAACCTCACCGTGTTCGGTGGGATTCATTGTGCCGGCATCAACATTAACATAGGGATCTATTTTGACTGCAGTCGTTTCCAACCCTCTGGCTTGTAAAATCTTGGCGATTGAAGCAACGGCTACGCCCTTGCCGACTCCAGACATTACTCCGCCCGCCACAAATATGAACTTAATGTCTTTCATTAAAATTATTTTAACACCTAAAAACCAAAAGAGCGGTGGATAACCGCTCTTTTGGTTTTTAGTAGTCCATTCCGCCCATTGGCGGCATAGACGGTTTATTATCTTTCTCTTCCGGTTCGTCGGTAATAACCGCTTCTGTCGTAAGTATCAATGAAGCGACTGATACGGCGTTCACAAGAGTAGCTTTGACCACTTTCAACGGGTCGATAATGCCTTTTTCAAACATATTTACATATTCCCCAGTCACGGCGTTAAAACCCATTCCCGTTTCCATTGAGAAAACTTTGGACACGACTTCATTGGGATCTTTGCCGGAATTTTCGGCAATCGCCCGCAGAGGTTTCTCCAAAACTGTTTTTATAACCGCCACGCCTTTAGCCTCGTCACCGACTTCGGGAACTCCTTTCAGCCCTTTAACGGTTAATTCTTTAGACGCTTCAAACAAGGCTACGCCCCCGCCGGCGACAATCCCTCCTTCAAGTGCGGCTCTGGTGGCGTTGACGGCATCTTCTATCCTAAACTTCTTTTCTTTCATCTCGGTTTCAGTCGTAGCGCCAACCTTAAGAACCGCTACTCCGCCCGAGAGCTTGCCTAACCTCTCCTGCAGTTTTTCTTTATCAAAATCAGAAGTTGATTTGGAAATCTGAGATTTCAATTGGGCAACTCTTTTGTCAATATCGGGCTTTTTACCCTTCCCGCCGATAAAAGTGGTGGTTTCTTTGGCAGCAACAACACGACGAGCCCGGCCAAGCATAGGCAACTCAACGCCTTCAAGTTTCATCCCTTTTTCTTCGGAAATAACCTGTCCGCCGGTAACCACAGCCAAATCATCGAGCATTTCCTTTTTCCTGTCGCCGAATCCCGGCGCCTTAACGGCCAAAGTCATAAAGTTGCCTCTTAACTTATTCACGACAAGAGTCGCCAACGCGTCCCCGTCGACGTCTTCGGCCACTATTACCAATTCTCTCTTGCCTGATTTAGAAAGTTTTTCAAGCAATGGAACGATATCCTGAATTGAAGAAATTTTCTTATCGGTTATCAGAATAAGAGCATCTTCGAATACCGCTTCCATTCTTTCCGTATTGGTAACCATATATGCGGAAACATAGCCCTTGTCTATCTGCAGTCCTTCAACTAATTCTTTTGACATTTCGGTTGACTGGGATTCCTCTACAGTAACCACGCCGTCTTTACCGACTTCTTTGAAAACATCAGCGATGAGTTTGCCTATTTCGGCGTCATTGGCAGAAATGGAAGCTACTTCTTTTATCTTTTCGTGGCTTGAAACTGCTTTTTTCTTTTTATTTAAATATTCTAAAACCCAGTCAACAGCTTTATCCATTCCCTTTTTAAGCACCAGCGGATTGGCGCCGGAATTAACCGCACTGAATCCCTCGGCAACAATCGCTTGGGCCAGAACGGTAGCAGTAGTGGTACCATCTCCGGCCACATCGTTTGTTTTTGATGCTACTTCTTTTACAAGCTCCGCTCCGACATTTTCAAATTTATTTTTGAGCTCTATTTCTTTTGCAACAGTCACGCCGTCTTTAGTAATGGTCGGGGAACCAAAACCTTTATCGAGCACAACATTCCTCCCCTTGGGCCCAAGAGTAACTTTAACCGCATTAGCGATTTTATCTACACCTCGTTTTAACGCTTCTCGAGCTTGTTCTTTGTAGTAGATTTGTTTAGACATAAATGTTTAATAATCTCTAATCTCTAATCTCTAAACCCTAATCTCTAAATAATATCAAACTTCAAAAGTTTTATTTTAAAAGTTTTTGATATTTGGGTTTTGGATTTGTTTAGAAATTAGAAATTCCGCAATTTTGACTTAAGTCAAAATTGCGAGTACATCATCCTCTTTGATTATCAGATATTCTTTTCCGTCGACCTTAACTTCATTCGGGCTGTATTTGGTAAAAAGTACCACATTGCCCTTTTTGACATCTATGGGGATATGCTTTCCTTCTTTATCCCTTTTACCGGGACCGACAGCAATAACTTTGCCCTTCTCGGACCGCTCTTTTTCAACGGTATCAGGCAAGATAATGCTGCCTTTTTTCTTTTCTTCCCTTATTGGTTCGACCAATATATGATCACTTAATGGCTTTATCATTTCTAACTTGCTCGCCCTCCGCCAGCTTTCGCTTGGCGGTACGGGCCCTACGGGCTTGCCCGTCTTCTTTGTCAAAATCTACAGAGTTCCTTGACCGGCTAAAGCACGGTCAGGAAATCACTCCGAGCCCGCTTCTCCTTCACCATACTACATACAGTATGACTCAGTCGAATGCTCGATTTTGCCTCGAATACGGCCAAGCGCGCTGCGTTATAAAAATTGATTATCCCTAGCGACTAGTTTTTGCTAGTGGCTATTTTAGTTAGCAGTGTATCCCAACGAGTGCTAATCTGTCAACCCCATAACAAAAAGGCGGCATTGTTGCCGCCGATTATTATTAAAATATCCGCCAGAATTTCAAATAATCAAACCATCTTTTACCTTTCTTTACAGAATCGTCAGGCGAAACTTCCAACTTACCAGAGACATTTACCGAAATTGTGAAGGTTGCATCAAAGTCAATGAAATCGCCAAGCAGCGGCGTAACGGTGAGCAGAACTTCTTTGTCGCTGTTTTGTGGCAACCGACGCAAGGCGCCTTGATCCAATTCGACCCAGCTCCAGTCTGGCTGGACTAGTGACTTAGTCTTCTTTTCGACGGCCTCATCACTTGCTTTGGTCGGCGGCATCAACTGTTGAACATAAAGAAGATTTGTCTTTCGATCCGCCGATTCATTCAATCTTCGAATCATATCGCCCAAAGAAGCGGGCGGTTCCAAACTGGCCTTGTCAACAAATTTATTAGCGCTCTGAACAATAACTGTAACCACTGATGGGCTTACCGGCGGCTTTATCCTATCATTGAAATCCTCGGGGATTTCAATCGGAATACTGATTTGCTTAGTAGCTCGGCTGGAGTATTCCTCAAGAACGACATTTACATAGACAGTATCACCCGGTTTTGCCGTTCTTTGCGACAGGAATGATCTTTTAGCCGTCCACACGCTTATTCCTTTAACAAGGTCAATGTGCGTGCTTATCTTTTCAAGGTTGTAGTTGAAACCGCTTTTATTTAATTCCTCCAGCGCGGCGCTAACTTTGGTAAAAACTTCGGCAAAAGGATTTCTAACCACTTGCGCCGGCACTAAACTTTTCAGAAAAATTTCCGGCTCGTCTGTCACGGTTATTCTCGTCTGATAAGATACGGACACGAAACTCGTATCCCCCAACAACTGCTGAACCCAAGCAATCGGCAATTGGTTGATAATCGCAGAAGCCATGGGACTCTCTGCAATCTCTTCCTGGAACAAAACGAGCTCACCGCCAACATGCAGTTCCGCTTGAAGTGGAAGCATTCTAGCCGTGGAGCCGATAAGACCGGCCATTTCGTGCGCCCCGTCCATGAGCATTACGCCTTCAGTTTCGAGACTGCAACCAACAATCTTATGGGCTTGATACGGCGTTTGAAGCGTATCCGCTACCGATACCTGAACGAAAGGATAATTCACCGCACCGGTGCCAAAGAAAGGGTGGCCGAAAATATAGATCTTGTCGCCGTCTCTCCAGGTCACCGTTCCTGAACCGCCTACATCTCGAGAACCTCTGGCCAGAAAAACAGTTACCATTGAGCCGGGTTTGATATCGCTCTTGACCGATTCGTCGCAAACATCACCCGCTGAACTTCCCTGAACAGGCAAAGAACCAACACCACCAATGCCGGAAAAAAGCATTAAATTGTAGAACTCTCTGCCGTCAACAACAACTTTGTTTGGAGGACGAACCGAGAACTGGCTCGACACCCCATAACCGCCTAACCGACTTCCCAACATATATCCCGCCGGGGTTAGTAAGACATTCGTTCCGCCAACGATAAAATAGCCGGCGGCATAGCTCAAAGACCCGACAAGAAACACATCGTTATCGGCAAGAACTGCTTTACTTACACACTCATCAAGCTCAAGACAATCACCGATGAATATCGGACTGCCGCTCATTCCGGCAATAGCGCCGATCTTTTCCAAAGCCGTTTCCATCGGACCACCGGAAATATGAGACAATATCAAATTAAATCCCTCAGCATCAGTTACCCCTCTCAATTCAACATCGAACCGCTTAGGCTCAACTCCCCTGAAAACGGAAAATCCAACGGCCTTTGTGCCAAATTGAACTTCAGATAATTCCAAGATCTTGGGAGTTTGGGCGAAAACCGGCGGACCGGTCAGCAGTATAAACAAAACCGAAGACAGAAAAACTCTGAACATTTTCACCCTTTTAGTTAACGAACTTAGCCGAAAGTTAACATAATTAAAAAAAGACGCAATACGGCTATTTTCTAGGAGAGACCCGAATCATTTTCCAATTCGCTTGAGATGCCCGCTTTCTTTAACTTGTTATTGTAGTTATCGATAACAATTCGCTCGAAAGAACGCGGATGGAATTCGAGTTCTTTGTCGTTGAAAATTATCCGGCCGCCGGATTCATAAGTTGCGGGGTTGTTTTTTATTCTTCTCTGTTGAAACGATCTAAGTAATTTTTCCAGGAAATCTCCGAAAAAGTTATTTAACGCATATTCTCCGACCTTAGCCAGAGCAATCATAATCCTGCTTGGCCTAACGCCTCTATATTCTCCCGTCTGCTTAAAATTATGACAATAAAAATTAGCCCATTTATTCGACGCCATGAAATTATTAATGACCCCATTAGAAACAATCGCCGGTTTCATGTTGGCCAACGACTGCGCAATATATAAACTGCGATGGGTTAATTCTAAATTATCGTCGGTTACATAATGGTTAAAACAGAGCTTATCTGGAGCAACAAGATCAAACCGGCCGCGTCTTGCTCCCAATATTGAAGAAATAATCCACAAAAAAACCCGTCCAGTGTAAAGCCTGCCGGATTTAATGACGACAAAAACATCAAAATCGCTTTTAGGGTCGGGGTTATTGGCCGCAAGCGAACCGCTGACAAAAACAGCCCGAAGATACGGCGCCGCTTGAAGATGTTTCGCTAACCGCAAAAATTTTTTCCATTTCTTGCCGGCCAGCTTGTCTTTTTCAATTCTTTCTTCATACAAGTTTTCCCTTCCCGGCATAAAATAAAATCCGTTCTTGTGGCCCACAACACCCGCTCTTGCCATGTTGTCCAGTTCTTCGGCAATATCTACCGCCTCAATGTTAAAAACCGAGCTTTTAACATTTGGATGGGAAAATCTTCCCGGATTTATAAGGTATTTATAAACCTCGGCGAGTGTGAGCGGAAAATCAAAAGCGTCATAGTAAATAATCGTCGCCAGAATTGGACTGCGGATATCCATCATTAAAAACATATACTAAAGATTAAAAATTAAAAAGTCCGCGCAAAATAGAGCGGACATTTTATTCGTTTCGCAAGTATCCCTGAAAGGGGTAAGTTACAATTCCCAAAGCCAGAAATCCAATTGCGGCCAGCAAACAGTATTGCCAGAACTGTCGGTCGTTATCTCCCGCGACAAATTCAAATAACGGCCGTCGATTTGAATCCAGTACGTGACCCAGATATTGTCTCGCATTGCCCTGTGAATTTTCCACTGTCCAGTCATACCCCAACAGATCGGCTCCTGTTGTCTTCGCCAAGCTAGAAAGCCGATCTCTGTCTAAACGCGTGACTTGGCCGATCCACTCTTTATCAAGCTCTGGGGGATAGGTCCCTTTTTTGTAGCCTTTCAGCAAAAAAAGCCAGCTTACGCCTGTTCTTGTGCCTATGCCAACGGGATATATTTTCAATCCTCGCTTTTTGTATTCGGCCATAACTTTATCGTATTTTTTGACATAATCGGCCCTAAGTTTAGCTTCTGCTTCGTTTTTGGGTTTGGAGTTGAAGAACTGATCCTCCCCATCGGAAAAAACAAGAACTATTCTGTTTGTTCTTTTTTTAGGATTATATCTTTGGTTGTATTCCTTACCTTCCAGAAAAGCATCCTGCCTATCCAATGACTGATAAATATGCTCAAACGCGGTTGCAAAATCGGTATCGAAAATTGTTTCGTCGCTTAAACTACCGGAGAGACCTGCTCGCGAAACTTGGTCAAAAAATGTTCCAAAGTCGCTAGTTAGATTAAGCTTGATATGAGATTCTTTTCCGAAGATGAAAAGCCCGACCCTATCGCCTTCTCTCATGAACGAATCGATGCTAAGTATTTCTCTTCTGGCTATTTCAAGACGCGAAGGCTTGATGTCATCGGCTTTCATGGAAAATGAGTTGTCAAATAAAACGATAACTTGCACATCACCGTTAGTCGGTTTTATTTCACTGCCGGAAACAGCCGGCCTAGCCAAAGCAATTACCATCAATATGGTCGAGGCAAGAGCAAAAACGCCCCAAAGCTTAATCTTGCCGATAATCGGATATTTTGAACCGTAGGTTTGTTCAGGCCTTGAAAATAACCCAAGCACGACGATTAACAGCCAAAGAAAAAATATGGGCGCAATCAGCAATAACGCCCATAAATATAACGGCTCAGAAAAAGTAAAATTCCCCAAAAATCTCCCGATAAAGTACATGATTACGGCCTCCTTTGAGGACCGCCCCCGCCGGGATGTTTTTCATCTTGCTTTGATCGGGCTGGAAATTTACCGGGCGGCTCGCCGGGACCGTCATCTTTCTCTTTTATGGGACCCAGGATAAATTCCGGGGGAGTATTGCCCGGCTGAATTATGGCTTCTTGAGCGTCTTTTTTGTTACCGGAAATATCATAATTCCAAACCCGGTCAAAACATTCAAGATATTCTGAAACTTTCAAACAGTTCCTTAGGTCTCTCTCAAAATCCTGTCGCACTTCGGTCATAACAAAGTCCAAGGGTGCTTCAATCTTATGAGTAGCCCTATACTGGACTTGAGCCTGCCTAAATTTGGCAATTCCGTAAAGAAAGGACCTGGGATCTTCCTGTTTATCCTTTAGTTTATTCCTGACCTCTTCCCAATTCTCCGTCAAATATGTGTCGGCCACTTCGTAGAAAAAAGCGTCGGTGAAAAGATATCTATCCGCCAACCATTGAATTCTCCACTTCGCACTTAAAGCGTAGAAGTAGTGAAGTTGTCCAAGCTCTTCTTCTGTCCCGACAGAATCGCCCATTTGAAGATAGAAATTGAACTTTTTGACATGGTCGCAAAAATCTCGAATCGTAAGGGTCGGTACAGCAACAGCAACAGCAATCACGGCCAGCAAAAGTAGTTTGGCAATCAATCTGACCCAACTTCTCGTCTTAACAGCCTTAGTCTTCATGGATACCTCGCATTGTCAATGTTCTGATTAGGGCCAATTGTAAAACAAGTTCGTCGGGAAGGCAAGACAACTTAAAATCCCTCGCCAATTTTAAGAAATTGGCGAGGGATTAACAAAAAATTATGGGAATTCTTCTCTTACAATAACCCCCAAAATCATGGCAAAAAACGACAACACTAGAGCAACCATCAGCGGGCGCTGGAAAATAAGAACTCTGAAAAGATGACGGACAATATCAAACGGAGCAGTTTCCAGCCTGTTTATCTCGGCATAAGCCCGTTCGGCGCTTGCCCTGTCGCTGACATCGAACACAACACCGCCATACTGCCTTACTCTCTGTTTAGTAAGTTCGGCGGTTTCAAGTTTCCACGAAGCATTAAATTGCCTCTCGCCAATCTCATTTGGCTTAACATGGATCATGTAGGGAATAATATTTCTCTTTCTAAGTTCCATGAATTCAGTTTCCGGATCCGCTTCAACCGCCGCATCGGTTACGATAAGCAGCGACTTTCTCCTTATATCTTTTCGGCCTTCTTCATCAAAATATTTTATAACCGCTCGGAGACCGCCTATCAAGTTGGTAGCGGCTTCGGTTTCTATTATTTTTACCTTATCCCTGGGAACAATATTATCTAGATATTGGTCGTTGATATCGTTTTCAGGCAAAGACCAATGTGCTCGATTAACCATTACGCACGGAGCATCCTCCACCTGCATCATATAAACATCGTCGTCGATTATAAAACCCTCTCTCATGTAGGGGTTATTGGAGAAAACCCAAAGAGAAACTCTATCATTCTGGCCGCGTCTCATTCTTAAAAATCTAAGGTGAGCATCTCTCGTCACTTCGCAAGCAGATTTTCCGGAATTACCAAAAGGCCAGCCCATAGAAGACGAATTATCTATAAGCTCCGCTCTTTCTCTTGATTCAACGATTGTTTCAATCTTTGTTCTGGGAAGATAAGGATTAGCAAGAGTTATCAGCAAAAAGACCGCGGACAAACCAAGCAAGAACTTGGGAAATGCGCAAATCAATCGGCGAAGCAGACTTGCCGACTCATCATATTCAGCCGGTATTTCGTGCCCGGAATAATTGTGACGAAATTTGTTCCTTCCCCAAAGCATCTTGCACAAAAACACAGTGAGAAGAAAAAGGCCCGCCCCAAGGGCAAGGCCTAAAGAGCCAAAACTGACCTGTCCAAAATCCGTATCTTTAAAACTTACTAAAACCGACCAGATGAGGTTAAGGACTTCCTTCGTTCGGTCAAGCATATCGGTTACCTCCGCAGACTTCTATAAACAAGATTTCTTGCCGCATTTAAGAATTTTTGCCGCAAACTGATGTGTTGGACAATGCTTCTCAATTGGCCAATCTCTGTTTTCGGGCTTATCAAGCAATTGCCCGATTCCAAACTTTCATAATAACTGTCGGACTTGAGAACAAGCGCAAGAACCACGCCGTATCTACGGCCCAGTTGTTTCTTTTGTTTATCGCTAAGGCCGATGAGATATTTGCATATTTCTTTAGGGGTCTGGGCATCGAAAACCCTGACTGAACCTTCGGAAAGTTCGGCCAAGATAAACGGCCTGACGAGCTGATAAAGTCTAGCCGCGGCCAAATCCCGCGTTTCTTTGTTTTCGTCCAGTGACGCAAACTCCTTCTCCAGCGCGTTAAGTCTCTGAAAAAATCTCTTCCTTGCTTTTTTGAGAGAGATGCTTGGCGTTGCCGTATTGGTAACTTCCTCAACAACGGTTTCAGAAGCATCATTGCCCTCATCTGTCTTTTGAGATTTCGGTTGGCGGTAAAACCTAAACAGGACAACTAGGGCCGAAAGGAACATTAGGCCAATAGTTCCATAAGCAATCTGATTTGCCCTGATTGCCATGGTTTCAAAATTATCGAATTGGATTCCATCTCTTACATTAACAGTCGGCGGCCTAACAACGCTGGTAACATAGACGATGCCAACTTCTTTGGTTGGAAACTCCTGTAACTCTCCAATATCTTTGACCTCAGCAACGGTAGTGCCGGCTCCTTTTCTGGCCCATATAAAGTTGAACGAGGGTAGTTTATAACTGCCCTTGCGTTCGTTAATTATCAAAAATGTATAAGTAAAATCTTGTACATTAATGTACCCCGTCTCATCATTGCCATCCCTAATTTTCTCTCCGATGGCAAGACTAACGACTTCGGCCTGAACATTGATGACTTCTGGTACCGCTGATTTAGGTTTTTGACCCCCATCTTCTACAAGAAGAGCTAGAGAATTAAGCTGCATCTGATCCTCGATAATAAGCACGGCGTCCGTATATGTTGCCCGGTAGTTAACTGCGAATGACTCACCTGACTTGACTACACTCGGAATTGGCTTGCCGGTTTCAACGATAATCGGAGACATTTTTTGGGCGAAAGCTCCGAACGGCGTGGAAATAAGGAATACGAAAGCCAAACCAATCAGTTTGTATGTCATTTTTCTTCACCAAATTATAAAAGTGCTTGCCAAAGATGGTAATTAAAAAAGGCGCCATTGTCAACGCGCCTTAAGACCTAAACAATTCTTGCCTAATAAGAAAGAATCTCTGTAGTCTTTGAAAATGTTTGCCGTATTCTAAAACGATAGAGTCAATCCCAATTCCTCGCAGTTTCTCTCTTTCAGCTTTTCTTATTTTTCGTATATTGATACCTAGCTCTTTTATCTTCCTGCGAGCCACGACCGTTTGCTTTCCTGTTTCCATATTTCTCATCTTTAGATGTCCAGCTATACTTTTACTTTCAAATTCAACCGGATCGTCAAGAAAAATAAATACCATTTCGTGATGCGATAGTATGTCTTCTAATACTTTGGGGTTGGGTAGGTTTTGTAATCCTATGAAGTCCGAAACAACTATTATAAGGCAGTTAGTATTAACATAAGTCCTCATAAGAAAGTCAAATGCGTTATAAAAATCAGTTCTGCGTCTATCCAACTTCCCCTTACCATCTGAATAAAAACCGTTAAATAATTCGTATAACTGTTCAGTCAGATAAAAAACATGGTCTTCTCCAACCTTAGGCAATTCATTAATAACAACATCCTCGGCAAAACCAATCAGTCCCATTGGATCTTGGGCGTGAAAACAAGCTAATCCTATATCCCCCAGGGTCTCAAGAAGCATCCTTTCTTTATGCTGGCAATCCCTAACTCCAAACGCCATAGAAGTCGAGAGATCAGCCATCATTATAACGGAAAAATCCTTTGTAACCTTAGACTCCCTTACGAATACTTTATCTCTGGTCATAGACCGCCAATCAATTTGAGCGATAGAATGAACCTGCGGATCATACTCCACCACTCTATCAAAATCATGGCCATCTCCCCTAAATTGACTTCTGTGTTCACCAAATCGAATACTTCTAGACGGCAATTCGATCGGCAAGGTGTCAGCCGCCCGATAAACACTCGAAAATACTTCTTCGAGGGTAAATGTCATTATGGCAGAGGCGTCAAACGCAAAATTTCTTCAACGACATCATGCTGTTTAATGCCACGGCCTTTAGCCAACGGCTTTAACATTATTCTATGAGCCATAACAAGACGCGCCACATCTTTAATGTCGTCAACGGAAATATAATTTCTTTGCCTGAAGAAAGCGAGGGTTCTGGCAACTGCTTCGAAATGAAAGTTAGCTCGAGGCGACAAGCCGGCTTTAACATAATTATCGATAAACTTTTGTAACTTTTCCGGAGAATGAATGCGTCTTTCTTCTTTATTCTTTTCTCTGGGTCTTGAATTTTCTACAAGTCGTTGTAGCAACTCGTTGGCAGAATCATCAGGAAGTTCGTTGATTGGTCTCACGTCTTTGATAATGAAGCCGGTCATGTTCCAGACTTCGGAAAGATTTGTAGCCTTTTGGACCATTGGACTAGCATTTTCATCGTAAGGGTTGTAAACACTCGTCAAACGAATTCTCTTTTCATCTTCTCTTTTTGGAAGATCAATACTTCGACATGTAGTAAATCGATCTAGCTGTGCTTCCGGAATAGGATAAGTTCCCTCTTGTTCAAACGGATTACCTGTACCAACAATCCAGGAGATGCATCTTTTTTCTTCTGATTTGTCGGAAATAGGTACCAAACGCTTAACTTGACTAACAATTCTCTTGAGAACGGCGTCCATGCGGCTGGCAATGGCCACTCTCTCTTCCATAACCTGAAGAAGACAAGCCTGGGTTTTTGGATGACCACGGCTAATTTCGTCAGCCAAGACAATGTGAGATGAACAAATCGGCCCTTCGGCAAAGTAAAAAGAACCGGAGGATGGATCGTAAATATCAGCACCGATAAGGTCGCTTACTTTCATTTCTGGATTAAACGGAATAAAAGAAAACTTGCCATCAATAGCACTGGCGATAGTAACCGCAGAGTCAGTTTTACCAACCCCTGGCGCAGCCATTAACAAAGTAGGCGGTTTGCCTATTCTTTTGCGGCCATTTTCTGAATAAGGAACTCCCGTCAGAAGGTCTCTAATAAGGCCTTCCCCAGTAGAGTCAAGGCCAATAAGTATTTTTCTATACTCCGCTAAAATAGCGGCGGCCTTTTCAAGACAGAAGTCTCTATTGACTTCTTCCTTTTTCTTAAACATGTCAGTCTCCTGTCTCTTGGTTTTCAATGTGCTTTTGTTTACAAAGAGTAAATAAAAAAGAACGGGTCGTCAATCCCGCTCTTTGCAAGGTTAATTTATCGCATCCGTCTCGCATACTCAGTCTCATCGGCAACCGACTCTATGGGAGTAATCATCATGGTATTAGAGACCATGGGGGGCATACCGCACGGACTGACTAAATCGCCATTTTCATCGTAGTCCAGAATTACCGGCCTTTCAGCGGTAACTATTCCGACTGCTTCCGGCTCCCCGTCTTTGTTTAACCTGACCGCCACCCCGCCGCTTAAACCGCCGAAAGAAAATTTATGATTTCTTGAGGTCTCAACTCTAAAATATGAGTTGGCATCGTATTTTAATTTGTCCATGGGACTGTCCCCTTGGTCATCTATTTTGATATGTAGGCCAAGCTCAACCACCTTTGCCTCCAGACTGTCAAACACTATTTCGGTATCCACACATTCGTTTCCGGCCCGAAGTTCATAAAATGTTCTGAATATGGGCATAACCGTGTCCTTGAATCCTTCTCTCTCATTTGCATCTCTTATCTCTTTAGGGTGAGGATGGAGACCTTGAATAAACAGCTTATCGCCAATTTTGACTTTTTCTGTCGCTATTTTATATGGTTTTGGCAGTTCCGAGGAGTTGAACGGGCTGGTAAGCTTAAGGACGACAGCGTCCCTTAGAGGTGGCACTCTGGCGACCACACAATCATAAACCCTCCCATATAAAAATATCTTGCACTCACTGCCACCCAACTCGATACGGTCATTCAGGAAAGCATCAACAACATGCTTCGCGCTGAACAGAACGCCGTTTCCTCCATCAATCAGCCAAGCCGAACCCATGACTTTGGCCTTGCCGGCCCACTCATTTACTAAAAACGCCACGGGCACATTTATCCCTCCGGGGAAGATGCCGTGCTTGCGGTAAATATTTTCAACAGGGGGTGGACTGCAGTTGATAGCCAGTAGCAAATAGCCAATAGCGAACAGAGAGAAAACTTTTCTGCTTAACATTATTGCACCGCCAATCTTGATTTTATAGAACTGGGCATAGGATACATCGGTTCATACTCTTGCACAAGAATATTTTTTATAATTCCGTAGTGAATCGGAAAATTATCTTTTAAATACTCCGGCCATAATACATACAAGGCGAAGGTCTCGGCAAAATCTTCACCCCGCCCTTGCTCTCGACTATAGAGAGTCACCTCTCCCTCCATAGCTCCATCTACCACCCAATAAACACGGGGAGTTGACTCGATAATCGGCACATTATTGGTTCCGTCCCAGCCCCAAAACGCCTGACCCTGCGACTCAATACGGTAAATGTCGAGAATATTCAATTCGCGCCCGAAACTATACATGTGGCCCATTTCGTGTAAAGCCACAAAAACTCTTTCTGATTCTTCAAAACCATTCTCATTAAACGATTCCCAGTTCATCCAACCTGGCCCTTCTGTAATTGGCATCGGCAGAAGATTGATTAATCCCGGATTGCCCGTCACCCAATCATTCGTATTAATCCTGAAACGCCATGTTTGAGTTCCAACCTCTCTCAAGAAAGGCCCCGGGAGCATGTTAGCAGCTTTTTTTATAGACCCTACCCAATCATCCATTCCAAGGGCTTTAAATGTGTCAAGTTCCAATTGATTATCCGGATACACAAACACCGCGTACTCAAGGTTGTCGGATGCCGGAGTAGCTTGTTCTGGAACCTGACCGTAAACCGCAGAGATAAATCCGAAAATTAACACCAGCACCGCTGTCCATGTTTTCATTATTTTCTCTCAAGTTATTAAAGTTCTTGAACAAGAGTAAAACAAGTTTTATGGATGTTGTCAAACCCTAGTTTTAGCGTTATGTTTCAGCCCATGACAACCGAGCAATTGAAACTTGTGTGGAAAAACTTACCGGAAAAAACTGGTATTTATTTGTTTCAAGGCGCCAATAACAAGCCCCTTTATATAGGCAAGGCGCTGAATTTAAAAACCCGGGTTAGCCAATATGTGAAAACCGGCGATTTAAGATTGCAAAAAATGGTGTCCCTGGCAAAAGACATAAAAGTAATTGAAACAGGATCCGATATAGGGGCGCTGATCTTGGAGTCCCAGCTTATCAAAAAACACAAACCCGCATTCAACATAATGCTCCGCGACGATAAACAATACTTCTATGTGATTTTCACGAAAGAAAAATTTCCCAAAATTTTTCTTTCGCATCAGCCATCAGCTATTAGCCATAAGCCATTAACCAGCATTGGCCCTTTCACCGACGGCACAGCCCTCAAAACCACCCTTCGTTACCTAAGGCGGGTATTCCCCTACTGCACCTGCAAGAAACCTCATAACAACTTCTGTCTTAATTATCATATAGGAAAATGCGCCGGCATTTGTTGCTTAAAGCAACAAAGCCGAATTTACAATTTTTCCCGATGGCAAAGCCATCGAGGATCCTCGACAAAGTCGGGACAACTTTTCCGCCAAAGGCGGATCCGCCTCTGGCGGACAATTTCCAAAGAAAAAGAATACGGAAGAAACGTTAAGGCCGTTAAAGATATTTTAAATGGAGAAAAAACATCTTTGTTAAAAAAACTTGAAAAAGAAATGGTCGCTTTGGGCAAAAAAGAAGAATTCGACAAAGCCATAGAGACGAGGAATAAAATAGATAAAATAAAGAGAGTGTTTGAAAACGCCAGCATTATCCAAAATATCCCATACTATGATATATCAAATAATCACAATGAGCGTGCGTTATTGGAACTGAAGAAATTTTTGAAACTGAAACAACTGCCGCACCATATTGAAGGATATGATGTGGCGAATATTCAGGGCAAATATGCCGTCGGGGCGATGGTCTTATTCACCGACGGTAAACCTGATAAATCAGGTTACCGTCGGTTCAAAATTCTAAATCCTAAATCCGAAACTCTAAACAAATTTCAAATTCTAAATTCCAAATTCAAAACAGGCGGAGATGTGGGAATGCTTAAAGAAATTCTAACTCGCAGATTCCGCCATCCGGAGTGGTCGCTACCGGACTTGATTGTTATTGATGGCGGGAAAGCACAACTTAACACAGCGTTGGCTGTGTTAAGAGAATTAAGAATAATGAATAATGAATTACGAATAACCGCACTGACTAAAGACGAGAGGCATCGAGGCAGTAAAATTTTTATCGCCGGCAAGAAAAACGCGATTCCCCTTTCACGGTTACCGATATCGGTAAAAAATCTGCTTCTCCAAGTTAACGCCGAGGCACATAGGTTTGCGATAGGATATTACAGACAACTGCACAGAAGGTCCATTGAAACGAGAAATTTTTAATGCTATGATAGGATTGTAATTATGCTTGGTTTTCTTATTAGAATCTTAGGCAATTCTGTGGCCATCTATGCTGCTTTTTCGTTTGTACCTGGATTTGTGATTAACGGTGGCATCAAAGAATTCTTGCTTGCTGGCATACTTTTAGGATTTCTGAACAAGATAGTCAAGCCGCCGATTAAGCTCCTGACCATGCCGCTCATAATACTGACACTGGGGCTCTTCCTTGTAGTTATTAACGCTCTTATGCTATGGTTGGTTGACTATACGTTTAATTTTGTGATCATAGAGAGCATAACGGCCTTGGTGTGGGCAACGATTATCGTGGCCATAGTAAATGCGATAATGGCGGCGTTTAGCAAGATAATAGATTAAAATTGACCTAAATATTCTAAATTAACCTAATTGACCTAAATAATTCGCCAGCTGGCGAACCAATGCCTCAATGACTAAATCGTTTTGGACATTTAGAGATTGGGTATTGGGTATTATTTAGAATAATTAGAGCAATTAGAATAATTAGAATAATTTTATGAACACCATCTTAACCTATTCCCAAATAATCTTAGCCCTACTGCTTACCGCAGCTGTTTTGGTTCAGCAAAAAGGAAGCGGGTTATCCTCCGCTTTTGGAGGAAGTGGCGCAGAATACAGCACAAAGAGAGGTGCGGAAAAATTCTTTTTTTACGCCACAATAGTTTTGGCCATACTCTTTTTAACCCTTTCGGTTCTAAGAATCATTTAAGTGTAGTGCAAATCCGCAAATGACATGCGAATACCACTAATATTTATTTGCGGCATTCGCGCAGATTTGTAGTTTTGCATTATGTGGACGTGAATAATAACAACCAACTTGATGATTTCTTCGGCTTGAAAAACAAAGAAGACGACAAAAGACCAAGCATAAGAGAGACTATCGCTCAAAAAATTCAAAGCAAGCTCCGAATACGACTCATTCCAAAAGTCCTTTCGACTAAAGAAAGGTATGTTGTCGTTGCTCTGATTCTTATAGTGTTGGGCTCTGTCACCGCAATTCCCTTCACCACCTATTTTCATTTCACCAAAGAAGCTCCCGACTACGGGGGCAAATTCACCGAAGGAATGGTGAACGAGCCGCGCCACATAAATCCTCTTTTGTCACAGGCAAACGACACCGACAGGGATCTCGTATCGCTGATATATTCCGGACTGCTTAAATATAACGGCGAGGGTAAAATTATACCGGACATGGCCCAGTCGTATGAAATCTCAAGCGATGGTCTGAATTACACTGTTTACCTAAAAGAAAACGCCCGCTGGCACAACGAAGAAAAAGTTACCGCCGACGATATAATATTCACGATTCAGATAGCCCAAAATTCCGACTACGGAAGTCCCCAGCGGATCAATTGGCAGGGGGTAGAAGTGGAAAGAGTGAATGATTTTGCCGTAATGTTTAAGCTCCAGAACAAATACGCCCAGTTTCTCAACAACCTTACCGTAAAGATACTGCCCAAACACATATGGCAGGACATAAAACCGATTAACTTTGCTCTTTCTGAATTTAACCTGAAACCAATCGGTTCTGGTCCGTATATATTTGACCGTCTTAAGAAAGACAGCGACGGAAAAATACGATCCTACAATTTAAAAACAAACAAGGATTTTTACGGGGGCAGACCGTTTATCGACGAAATAGAGCTTAAGTTTTATGGTTCTGAGGACGAAATGATTGAGGCTTACAATAGAAGCGAGATAGAAAGTTTAAGCTTCATTTCGCCTGATAACTTAAAAAGGGTTAAATTTAAGCATCGCCTTAACTTAAGAGAATTGAAATTACCCCGTTATTTCGCCGTCTTTTTCAATCAAAACAAAAGCACCGTCTTGTCAGACAAAAATGTCCGTCTGGCTTTAACCCATGCCACCAACAAGGAAGCTCTGCTAAATCTTGTCCTTGAGAAACAAGGCATAGCCGTTGATTCTCCAATGATGGGAGGGGTGCTAGATGTCCCCAACAATGTCAAAAAATACGAGTATGACCTTGAGTTGGCAAAAAAAATACTTGAGACGGCGGGCTGGGTTCCTTCGCCAAAGCCAAATAGCGAAGGCAAACTCACAGGCGAAGACAATATTTTAGCAAAAAAGGACCAGAAGCTGGCAGTTAAAATAACCACCTCAACATGGCCCGAACTTACAGAAGTTGCTAAAATATTAAAAGAACAGTGGGGGGTGCTTGGGGTTGATGTGTCTATAGAAGTATTGCCTACGCCGGAGCTTCAGCAAGCAATAAAGGACAGAAATTATGAGTCACTACTTTTTGGAGCAGTGCTAAACATAGACCCCGATCCGTTCAGTTTGTGGCATTCCTCCCAAAAAAGAGACCCAGGGTTAAACCTTTCACTTTATGATAACAAAGCCGCCGATACTCTCCTTGAGGATGCCCGACAAACTCTTAATCCCCTTGAACGAGCAAAAAAATATGACGATTTTCAAAAATTAGTAATAGAAGACATTCCCGCCTTGTTTCTTTATAATCCCTTCTACGTCCACGGCCAAGCTAAAAAAGTAAAGGGGTCCAACGGCAAACTTATATCATTGCCCTCGGATAGGTTTATAAATATTGAAGGGTGGTATATAGATACGAAACGTGTCTGGAAGTAAAACTCTAAATTCTAAATCCTAATCTCTAAATAATATCAAATATCAAAATCCGAAACACAAACAAAATGTCTAATTACTAATTCCTAATTTCTAATTAAATGTTAAATGTTAAATTTCAAAAAATTAAGACATTAAAGCATTGGGGATTTTATTAGAAATTAGATATTAGAAATTAGAAATTTAAACCATGAGAAACCAAATTCTAACCTTCCCATCCCAACTATCCGCAGGCGCAAAAGTTGCCCGGGATATTAAAATTGACAAACGCTACGACAAAGTTGTCATTTGCGGTATGGGCGGTTCCATTATGCCGGGAATGATGCTGTTGACTTACAAGGAACATAAAAACAAGGGCCCTGGTGTTCCCGTCATTATCAACAACAACTACGACCTGCCTTCGGATGTTAATGCCGATGACTTAGTAATATGCATTTCATGGTCGGGAACAACCGAAGAAACAATTTCCGCATTCAAGACCGCAGTGAATCGCGGGATCAAACCGATTGTCATAACCAAAGGCGCGGAACTCGGCCAACTGGCTAAAGATAATAATACTCAACTAATCGTGCTTCCAGATCAGCCAATCCCTCCCCGCTTGAGCGTCGGATATATGGTGGGCGCGCTGTTTGCCGTACTGGGATTAGAAAAAGAACTAGACATTGAACTTAACGCTGATAGCCACGAAAACACAGGAAAGGAATTAGCCGACAAGATCGGCTCCGCAACGCCGTTGATCTATACATCTTATTCATGGCGCAAGCTCGGCGCATTATGGAAAGCGAATTTTAACGAGACCGCAAAAACCCCGGCTTACTGCAACTACATACCCGCTATGGCCCACGATGAACTTGCTGCGTACATCCGCAAGAGTCTGCCGTTCCATCCCATAATTTTTAAGGACGATAAGGATTTGCCTCGTTATGTCCGTGATCTGGACGCCACTATTGCAATTTTAGACAAACAGGAGTATAATTACAGTATCGTTAATCTCTCTGTAGGTGACAACCCTCTCGAAACAGTCCTAAACAACTACATTTTAGGCCTTTGGACGAGTTTTTATCTGGCACAAAAAATCGGGGTGAACCCCGAAGATATTGAACTTATTGAAGAGTATAAGAAACTCAAATCCTCTATTTAGTTTGTCTTAGGGTACGTGGCGGAACTGGTATACGCGTACGGTTCAGGGCCGTATGGGAGCAATCCCGTGAGAGTTCAAATCTCTCCGTACCCACTAAAAATAAACCCTAAACTCGAAACTCTAAACCCTAAACAAACCCAAAATTCAAAGTTTAAAAGTTAAAAACGTTTTTAATCCTTTGACCTTATGGCTTTAAACTTGTTTAGAATTTAGAACTTAGAACTTAGAGTTTCTAAAATATGGAACAAAACAATAACACTTCTCAAGGCGAGGTCATACTGGCCTCTGCCAAAGAGACATCATCTAGGACAAATACTCCTAGACCCCAAGGTCGAAACTATAGAAAACCGGGAGATGGATCCCGAAGACAAGAAAGAGACGCAAAGCGCCGATGGATGAAACCCACCGTGCGCAGAGTTAAGGTGCTTGGAAGAGGCCCTGTCGGAGGCGGGTCTGCTTATGGCGGAGAAGAAGCCGAAAAGTTAAAAATCGGCGGTCTTAAGATAGTCCACCTCGGCGGGCTTGGCGAAGTCGGCCGAAACATGTCGGCCGTACAATATGACGACGAGATAATTCTCATAGACGCCGGCATAAGTTTCCCGAACGAGCAGATGCCCGGCATTGATTTCATTTTGCCTAATGTCGGTTATTTAAAAGGCAAAGAGCACATGGTCAAAGCAATGTTCTTTACCCACGGTCACATGGACCACACAGGCGCCCTTCCTTTCATCCTTGATAAAATAGGCGACCCAGACTTCTATGCCGCCGCTCTGACAAGAGCTCTCATAATCAAGCGTCTTGAAGAATACAAGGACAGAAAACCAGTAAACATAATCCAAGTTGAGGCCGGAGAAGAGATAAAAGTAAGCGATAAGCTGTCAGTAAAATTGCTACGCGTCAGCCACAGTATTCCCGACGACCTGCAGATAGTGATAACCACTCCGATCGGTAAGATCGTACACACTTCTGACTTTAAATTTGACGACACACCCGTAAATGACAAACCGGCACAAATAGAAGAGATGCAGAGAATGGGCGATAACAAAGAGGTTCTGTTAATGATGTCCGATTCTACCGGCGCGGAGAATGAAGGCCACTCTCTGTCTGAACAGGATATAACTAAAAATCTGGAAAAAATATTCACCGACGCAACCGGAATGCTTATCATCGGCACTTTCGCTTCGCTTATAAATCGTATCCAGCAAACAATCACTATTTCCGAGAAATTCGGACGCAAAATCGTAGTTGATGGTTACTCAATGAAAACCAATGTGGAGATAACTAAAAAACTAGGGTATTTGAAAATGCAAAAAGGTACGCAGATAAGCATGGATGAGATAGACCGTTATCCGAGAGAAAAAGTAACCGTAATCTGCACCGGCGCCCAAGGCGAAGGCAATGCCGTTCTAATGCGCATCGCCAACGGCGAGCACAGATACATTCTCCCTCGCAAACATGATACTTTCGTTTTCTCGTCATCGGTCATTCCGGGCAACGAACGAAATGTCCAGTTCTTGAAAGACCAGCTCTACCGCAACGGCGTCAGAGTCTATAACTACAGAATGATGGATATTCACGCCGGCGGACACGGAAACAAAGAAGACCTGCGCACGATGTTGAAGCTGATAAGGCCTAAATTTTTGATGCCTATTCACGGCCAGTATTCAATGATGGTAAACCACGGCTTTCTCGGCAATGAAGAGGGTGTACCGGAAGAAAATGTCATCATTGCCGACAACGGCACCGTGGTAAACTTGGAAAAAGACAAATTCTGGTTTGACAAAGAACGGGCGCCATTTGACTATGTGTTCGTTGACGGTCTCGGCATCGGCGATATCGGAAATGTTGTTTTAAGAGACAGACAAATACTCTCCGAGGACGGGATGTTTGTGGTTATCGCCTTAGTCGACCACGCCACTCACACGGTCAGAGGCAGCCCCGATATTATTTCCCGCGGTTTCATATACCTGAAAGAAAACAGGGAGCTTTTGATGCAAGTGCGAAAGAAAGTCCGCCAGATAGTGGAGAGTCAGAAGAATGTAAGAGAACCAAACCTTGCCGACATCAAAGACCAGCTCCGCAACCAGATCGGCTTATTTTTATTTCAAAAGACACAAAGGCGTCCGATGATACTACCAGTTGTTATTGAGGTATAATCAAGGAATTAAAAAACGACCACTCCGCGTGGTCGTTTTATTCTAAACTTAAACCTCCATACATTTTAAACTCCAGAACACGATAAGAACCAACTAGTTCAGCCGCAAACCGATCAGCCTCTTCTTCGGTTTTTTGGTCTGACTGTGTGTGTCTCAATTGTATGTGACCTAATTCATGGGCCACTATCACATCGAGGTACCTTCTATACTTCCCGTTAAGAACTTGCTTAGTTAGAATTACCGTTTTACTGTAAAAATATAGGCCGACGGGAGTTACGGCCAACGCTTCATAAGGAAACTTTGTAACATTGAGATCCTCAATCATCGAGCTTCCTCTGTCCACTCGAAAATAGACCGGGCCCTCTGTAACTTGAGGATTATCTGCAATCTTCTGACAAAGGTTATAAGCAGACTCATCAATCAGCCTTAAATCCTCGGTGTGAGCGTATGTGTCATAAATCAAATAAATCTGTTCACTTAATAAAAAAGTGGAATAAGCCGTAGTTGCTAAAAACAGTAAACCTAAAAAACCAATACCGAGAGTTGCTCTTGCGTTCATCCTCATATAAACCTCACATAAACCTCTCCGGATACTAAAGGAACATGCTTATAGTATAAACTCAATAATAACGACCGTCAAGTTCAACGGTTCAAGTGCCGACTGGCTGACAGAAAAAAAATAAGGTATCATTATTTTCATGGTTAAAGTTTTCTCCGGTATTCGGCCGAGCGGGAAATTACATCTGGGCAACTATCTCGGGGCTATAAAGAATTGGATTGAATTGCAGAACTCTGCCCAGCAGTCAATTTTCGCCGTGGTTGATTATCATGGCATCACCACTCCCTATGACCCCAAGACATACCAACAGCAGATAATGGACGTCGTTCTGGACTACCTCGCCGCAGGAATTGATCCTGATCCGTCAGCTGACGGACCACTGCTCATCCGCCAGTCAAAAGTCCCCCAACACACGGAACTGGCGTGGCTTTTCAATACAATTACTTCCATTGGCTGGCTAGACCGCCTGCCAACATACAAAGAACAACTTGAAAAAACCGGCGTAAACAATATGGCCCTGCTTGATTATCCAGTACTAATGGCTGCCGATATTTTGATTTACAAATCAAATCTCGTGCCAGTCGGCGAAGACCAATTGCCTCATATTGACCTAACTAACGAAATTGCGAAGCGATTTAATTCCCTATTCGGCGAAACTCTTCCTGTGGTAAAACCCCACCTTGCCGAAGGTTTTAGAATCATGTCTCTTCAAGATCCTACTAAAAAAATGTCCAAGACGGGAGACGAGGGAATTGCTTTGTCCGATGACCCGGACACTATCCGAACAAAAATAAAAAAAGCCGTTACTGATTCAGGAAAAGAGGTTAGATATGACGAAAAAGAAAAACCGGCAATATCAAATTTGCTTACTATCTATCACCTGCTGTCCGGAAAAGAAATTAAAACCCTTGAAAAAAAATATGACGGCCAATCTTATGTTGAATTCAAAAACGACCTTGCCGAAGTGGTAGTAAACTTCCTAAAGCCATTTCAGGAAAAAAGAAAGAAGTTTGAAGATAACCCCGATCGGGTTATGGAGATATTGACAAAATCGGAAGAAAAAGCTAGAGTATTGGCCAGTTCTACGCTAAAAGAAATTAAGGAAAGGATGGGGTTGGAATGACTCTTCGGTCTTTCTTTCTGCTCTGGATATTTATGTCTTTCTTAATTGCTCCCATAGTCGGACGCATTCTCAAGGAAATGGGCAAATGCTATCCCGTTATTCAAAATGCCGGAGAAAGATTTTGCAGCCATAATTACAAATTGGTAAATTCCGCTGGATATGAAGAAGGAGATGTGGTTTTCAATAGATACGTCTGCAATAAATGCAATCTAGAAAAAATTGTAGCCGAGCCGTGTTAAACGGCTTTTTTAATTTCTAAGATCAGTTCCTCTTTTTTTTGTTCCATTAATTCTTTTGTTCCCGCCTCAACAACAATTCTAATTAGCGGTTCGGTATTAGAAAATCTTGCATTAAACCACCACTCTGGATACTCAACCGTTATCCCGTCAAGAAAGTTTTGCTTACCGTCACTGTATTTGTTTTTGAAATTCTCCATAATTTTAGATCTTAAACTATCATTTTGATTTATTTCTATATTTATCTCGCCGGAATTAACATATTTCTTGAACGGTTCAACCAGCGCCGACAGCGTCTTTCCGGAAGACGCTACAATATTTAATATCCTCAACATCGCCAGCATAGCCGACTCGGCATAATTCATTTCTTTAAAGTCAAAATGTCCCGCCAGTTCTCCGCCAAGATCGGCGCCAATTTCTTCCATTTTACCTCTTACATAAACATACCCCGTTGGAGACGGGAATCCATTTTTACCGACAAGCTCTTTTATGGATTTGGAGAACCGCAGGTCATAGACCACTTTAAGTTTTCTAAATAATCCTGACTGCGCCTTGAATAAAAGTCCGACAACGAACTCTGCTGGTAACTTGTCCCCTTTTTCATCCAGAACAGTAAGCCGGTCGGCATCGCCGTCAAAAGCAAATCCCAAATCTGCGCCAGTTTCAATAATTTTATTTTTTAACTGCTGGAGGTTATCTTTTTTGGAAATATCGGGAGAATGATTTGGAAAGTTTCCGTCAATGTCAAAATTTAGAAGAACCGGATCCAGATTTAACTTTTCCAACAGAGGTTTTAAGACGACCGGAGCCACACCGTTAGATGCGTCAATAACAAATCTAATGCGTTTGTTTTTGCCGCTAGATTCTCTGACAAGAAAATTAAGATACTGGTTTAAAACACTAATTTCTTCCACAGAACCGGCTTGCTTGCTTGTATTATCAAGCTCCAGGAGTTTTTGTATGTCCTTTAGGCCTGACCCAGAGTAAATCGGAACACCACCCCGACCCACAATCTTAAGTCCGTTATATTGCGGCGGATTATGAGATGCGGTTACCATGATTCCCCCATCGGCACCAAGGTTGTTAACCGAGAAATAAAAAAGCGGCGTCGTGCATTGGCCGATATAATAAACATCGCAGCCGGCTTTTGTCGCTCCTTCAAGAACCGCCTTTCTTAACGCTGGGGATGATGTTCTCGCATCCTCTCCCATAACCAATTTCTTAGCATTCAGAAATTTAGCTGTCGCACCGGCTATTCTGCCCGCAATTTCTTCGTTCAATTCGTCGGGATAGATTCCTCTGATGTCGTAAGCCCTAAAAGTTGACTGATTCATAAGGTCAGACATTGTGTCAATGAGGAGGAGTGACAAAGGAATCGGCTAAAGTGATAAAATTGACACAATGTCTGACCTTAAGTATACTACTTCTAGCACATTATTAAAAAGAGCAAATACGGTGGCAGAACTAGGCGACCTTCCCAGCAACGGAGTAAATGTCATCGTCCAAAACAAACTTGGGCACTATCTGCTTGTGCATGACGGGAAAAAGTGGTCATTGCCCGGCGGTGGAATTAAACAAGGCGAAACTTCAAACCGAGCAGCCCTGCGAGAGACCCTAGAAGAAACTGGGTTGATGGTAATAGGAAAGTTGATACTTGTTGCCGATGTGCAGTTGGTAATAAAGTGGAAACACAAAGTGCTTCTGTTCAAGGCAATTGACTGGAACGGTATTATTAACCCGCTGATGAAAGACGAGATACGGGAAGCCAGGTTTTTCAAACCGGAACAAATAAAAGACAATCCGGACATTTACCGGGCGCAAAGAGTTTTTATCCAAATCTTTGAGACGGCATACTTAAAGCTCCCCTTACCCGTATATGCTCTTGCTTCAGACCCCCCGGTCATTGAATGGTAGTTAGTCCGCCGGAGCGGACTTTTTAAATAATAAACAAGTATGCAAGCAATAATACTCGCCGCCGGAAGAGGCACGAGGTTTGGGGAACTAACAAAAAAAACACCTAAATCCCTCGTACCGGTTAACGGCAAGCCAATTTTAGAATATACCCTTTCCTCATTGCCATCTTCAACAGAAGAAGTTTTTATTGTAATCGGCCACTTGGGAGAACAGATAAAAAAACATTTCGGAAACAGTCACGGCAGATTGAAAATTACCTACATAAAAATTAAAAAACTTAACGGAACCGGTGGAGCTTTGTGGCAGGCAAAAACTTATCTTAAAAAAGACAGGTTTCTGGTTCTGAACGGCGACGACATTTACCGAAAATCGGAACTGGAAAATTTAATAAAACACGGCTGGTCAGCCGGCCTGGCAAAAACTATCCCCCCAAGTTCCAAATATTTAACTTTCGAGTTAGATAAAGACGGCATGCTGCTCGGCGCCAGATATCCCACCAACGAAGAAATGACCCAGGGAATATTGATAAGCACAGGGGCTTTTGTGCTAAACCCTGATATTTTCAAATACAAGCTAGTTAAAATATCAAACGGAGAATACGGCCTGCCTCAAACTATTTTAAAATCAATCCGCAAACACCCGACAAAAGGAATTATAATGAAAAACTGGATTCAAATAAACTGTCCGGAAGACGCCAATAAGGCAGAACAAATTTTAAAAACAAACAAGATTCTACCCTAATTTTCTGCTATTATAATAAAATGTTAAAAATTGGCATAGTCGGGCTTCCAAATGTTGGAAAATCTACCCTATTTAAGGCATTAACAAATGTTGCTGTTGATATACAAAACTATCCATTTACAACGATTGACCCGAATGTGGGAGTCGTAAGGGTTCCTGATGAAAGAGTTGACGCATTGGCTTTGATGTCTAATTCAAAGAAAAAAATTTATACGACTATTGAATTCATAGATATCGCCGGATTAGTAAAAGGCGCGGCTCAGGGCGAAGGCCTAGGCAATAAATTTTTAGCCAACATCCGGGAGGTGGATGCTATCGCCCATGTAGTCCGCGTTTTTGAAGATAAGAATATAACCCATGTCCATAATAAGATTGACCCCATAAACGACATAGAAATAATTCAGACGGAACTAGAACTCGCTGATCTCCAGACAAAAGAGAGCCGAGCCAAGAAAAAAGACCATAGAGACTTGCCTGAGTTGGATTTACTGGCCGATAAAAAAGTTATTTTCGTACTTAACTGTTCCGAATCACAACTAGCAAATAACTGGACTCCCTCCTTCGTTAAAACTTCGGAGGGCAAGCCCGATGATAATTTATTAAAAGCCATTGCTGGTAGGGACTATGTGGTTCTCTCAACTCCACTTGAACTAATTCTTTCTGAATCAACACAAGACGAGAAAAAAGAATACCTGACTACTTTTGGTATAAAGGAGTCGGGTTTAGATAAACTCATAAAACAGAGCTATAAGACATTGGACTTACTCACATTCCTGACCACCGGCGAAGATGAAACGCGAGCATGGACAGCGCATATCGGCGACCCTATTCCTAGGGCGGCACGAGCAATTCACACCGACTTTGAAAAACTGTTCATCCGCGCTGAAGTCATCAATTGGAAGATGTTATTGGAAAGCGGATCGTGGGTTGAGGCACGCAGCAAAGGGCTTCTCAAAACAGTGGGTCGTGACTACATTATCCAAGAAGGAGATGTGGTGGAAATTAAAATTTAACCGTTGACCCTGGGTCCCTTGAATTTCAATCTAGTTATTGTAGTATCAAAACAGACTCTTTCAAAAAGAAGCCAAATGAGCAACGCCAGTCTGATTGAAAGGATAAAACAAGCGATACGGGACATCTTCAAGAAAAATAACAATACGCCGCTCCTAACGGAAGAACTGGTACCGCTGGTTGACAAGAAGATCGGCAACGGCGAGATAAACGAAGGACTTACAGTAGCCGCCATTGAAACAATGCTTGACCGATTTGAACTCGTTCAGTTGCCTAATACCAAATTGGAATTAGCCCAGCACTCTTAAAAAGAGTGTTTTGTTTTGGCATAAAAACCTGCCATTTGACTTTTCAACTCCCAACTGATAGCATAAGGTATCGTTATTAAATAAGCTTTTAGCCCGATAGATCCCTTAGTGGACCACAAGGCGCCCCATCGCGCCTTATCTGTCGAAGTTAAGCGCTATTCAATTGGTTCAGACCAACTATGAACTTGCTTTTCATTTAAATCCCGACCTTGAGGAAACGCAAGTCAAACAAATAGCTCAGGATATAGAAAGTTACATAACTTCCAGTAGTGGAGTTGTTTCATTCAAAAAAGAACCGGAAAAGATACGACTTTCTTATACCGTCAAGCACAAGAGATTGGCCTACTTTTGTTACTATCATTTTAGTCTGGAGTCAGCAGAGGAGTTGTCTAAAATAGACGAACAAGTTAAAGTTAATAAAGATGTTTTGCGATATATGATAATCAAGATACCGGCAGACTCAGGTAAGGCAAAGCCGAGGTTCAGGCCCCAAAAACCAAGAGTTATGACAGAAAAACCGGCAGAAAAACAAACACCGGAACAAAGCAAAGAGCTTGATAAAGAACTCGAAGGAATTTTAGAAAACCTATAGAATATAATCCAAATCTAAGATATAGTATCCGAATGCCACAAATAATATAAATTATAACGCAGCGCGCTTGGCTAAGATTGAGACAAGAGCGAAGCCCGAACCGAGCCATACAATAAGTATGGTGAAGGGAGGACTGGAGCTCTTAACGAAAATATTAGGCAAGCCCGTAGGGCCCGTACCGCTTATTTATATAAGCGGAGGGCGAGCAAGTTAGAAAATGAATTTAAATAAGGTATTCCTAATCGGCCGATTAACCCAAGACCCGGAACTGCGATCCACCCCAAGCGGACAAAGCGTCGCTACTTTGCGTATGGCCACCAATCGCGTCTGGAACGATCCCTCGGGCAATAAAAAAGATGCAACCGAATTTCATACCGTTGTCGCTTGGGGACGATTAGGTGAAATAGCCAATCAATACTTGAAAAAGGGCGGTCTAGTAATGATAGAAGGGCGCATTCAGACTAGAACATGGACAGACCCAAACAATAACAAAAGATACTTTACCGAGGTAATAGCCGAGGGACTCCAACTGGGACCGAGAACTAGCCGTCCCGCTGCCGAAGTTGACGGGATTTCTAAAACGCAGGGACAAGAAGGACAAGTCCCTTCGGCTCAACGCGAAAGACAATCTCGGAACGGGAACGATGACATTCCGATAATTGACGCTAACGATCCCATTTCATCGGGAGTTGAAGAAGATGAGGTTAAGATCAAGGAAGAGGACCTACCTTTTTAATTTAAGAAAATCTCTAAATTCTAATCTCTAATTTCTAAATAATCTCAAATATCAAATCCCAAAAGTTTTAAAATTTTTCTCCCTTTGGGAGATGTCCCGGAGGGACATAATTTTGAATTTTGATATTGTTTAGAGATTAGGGGTTAGAGATTAGAGGTTGTCATAATTTTAGGATTTAGAGATTATATTCAATGCAGTGTATTTTTTGTCAGGAAAATATAAATAGAGTTGATTATAAAAATACTCAATTTTTGAGGAAATTTGTCACATCTCAATTTAAGATCGGCTCGGCCCGAAGGAACAAGCTCTGCAGTTCCCACCAGCGTTTAGTCGCCCATGCCGTTAAACTCGCCAGATACATGGCGCTGATGCCATATACCCGCGGCCAAACCTCTCGCTAGTTGCTCGGCCTTGCCATATCCTCACTATCTGGTGAAAGGTAAATTCTTCTCAGACACGCCTCCGGTCGCCCAGCGTGCGACCTCGGCTACTTTCTCCCAACCTTTTCTCGGGCAGTTTAACGATTATACTGCCCTCGTCCATGCAAAAGGTTGGGTCTCTAGTGTCTTTGAAGAACTTACCTTCCACCCTTAGGGGTTACTAATGACAAGCGAGTCGCAACTGCTCTATGAGGAGTCCGTGGTGAGAAATGGGGGTGGGGCAAGTGATGCATCTTAAGTTATAAAAACAAAAAAGCTCCGCGAATCCTTTTGGACTCAAGCGGAGCTTGTTAGTTTTTCGAGAACAGGGTCTAGGGTCGCTGAGGCAACCCATCTCCTGCCATAGGCCGGCCAACAAAAGGAGCCAGTATCCCGAAAACTTTTATTAGACTTTTTTCAAAAGAACAGCGAGGCACACTACAGGATCGGGTAACGTACGCTTCCCCGAGTGCAGGCCGCCTTTTTGTCAGGTAGTGCCGGAGCAACTACCCCGTCTCTCGCTTCCCGTAGGTAGGAGAGCGCGACTAGGCTCACGAAACCTACCCTCTGCGGTGCCTCGCTACCAGACCCACCAAGCTGGGTCAAGTTTGACTTGATCAAACTTGGCTCTGCTTCTTTGATGAAGCTGGTAGCAAGGGGAAGCTTGGAGCTTCCCGTAGAAAGAACAAGGGGCAGCCAGCGCTCTGCCCCACCGAATTTTAATTGTCGCTGACCAAAAAGTGGACAGATAGATTCGAGAATTGAATCGGCAAATGCGCTGGTATTTGCCTCATCTAATCCCTTATCTCCTGCTTCCCGGCTACCACAATCGCACGGCCGGAAAGAATGGTGCGAAGCTTAGGCTCTGTATCAAACACCGTATTGAACCCGACGGTGGGACGGGCGAACCCTTAGCCTCGCGGAATTGAGCCAAAAACATATGTTTTTGAGCCAATTTCGCGAGACCACTACTTCAGTGTATACCACCATTATACTCCCTTCCACATAATTTGTCAAGTGTCTGTACTGGACGGATACATCAAGGACACACTGATAAAACTATGTCTAAAATCAAAGCTTCAGAAAATCTTTAACCGATAGCCCCGCTTGTTTGATAATCTTATTCAGCAAATTGCGTCCGATATCCTTACCTCCATGCATTGGAATAGAAGTTATGCGCTTAGTAACTGGGTGTTGAAAAAAGTAATGACTGCCTTTTGCATATAGAAAACGAAAACCGGCATGCGCCAGTTTCCTCATAATTATCCTAGCTGTCAAAATCGGCAAAATACTCATGCTATCAAAGACTGCTTGCCGGTTTTTATTTTTATATCGCCTCGATTTTCTGCTTTAGCAATAATTCCGGCTTCAATTGCCCCTTCGATTGCTTCAATAATCATTCTTTTTGCCTCGTTAAGATTCTTTCCCCAAGAAACGGCACCAGGAACACCACGCGCCTCAACAGCATATCCTCCCATGTCCTTTTCCGACTCGAATAGACACCTAAAAGAGCCGTATTTTGTTTTAATAGTAATAACTTTATTGCTCATAGTTTCATTATATCACAAAGATGCCACCAAACAATAGAAAAAGTAGTGTCGGCATTATGCCTCGCGGATTGCCGCTTCTTTGATTTTACCTAAAATTTCCCGCTCCACTTTAGGATTATCTTTGAGAAACAGTCGCGAACCGTCTATACCCTGGCCGAGTTTTATCGGCTCGCCACCTGCCTGTCCGGTAGGCAGGTAGTTGTACCAGCTTCCCGCCTTAGCCACTATGCCGTATTTAACTCCGGCGTTAACAATATCGGAATACTTTGAGATGCCTTCATTGTATAGAATGTCGAATTCGCAAGTTCTGAACGGAGGCGCGACTTTATTTTTCACCACTTTCACCTTAACCCTGTTCCCAACGATCTTCTCCCCTGCCTGGATTTGAGCGGCGCGCCTGACTTCTATCCTGACCGAGGAGTAAAATTTAAGTGCCAATCCTCCAGGAGTCGTTTCCGGATTGCCAAACATTATACCTATTTTGTGTCTGATCTGATTTATAAACAGGACTGTCGTGTTCGCCTTTGCCACTATCGCCGTGAGTTTTCTCAATGCATGAGACATCAACCGTGCTTGCCCTCCGACATGCTGCTGATCCATCTCTCCTTCTATTTCAGCCCGAGGCGTAAGAGCCGCCACAGAGTCAACAACAATTAAGTCAACCCCTCCGGACTTAACAAGAGACTCGACAATGTCTAACGCTTGCTCGCCGGTATCCGGTTGGGATATCAAAAGCTGATCAGTCTTAACCCCAATTTTTTTAGCGTATTCCGGATCAAGCGCATGCTCTGCGTCAACATAAGCCGCTACTCCACCCATTTTTTGCATTTCAGATACCACATGAAGAGCAAGAGTCGTCTTGCCGGAGCTTTCCGGTCCGTAAACTTCTACCACCCTGCCCCGTGGAATTCCACCCACACCAAGCGCCAAATCCAAAGATATTGAACCGGTAGGGATAGCATCTATATCGACATGCTTCACCTCGCCTAATCTCATTATTGACCCTTCGCCGTATTTCTCCTGAAGTTCTTTAACGGCCAGATCAACCTGCTTTGACTTTGACTCGTCAGTTTGTTTTTTTACCATTTTATAAAACGCTCCCCCAGCGTTTGAGTTTAAATTAACTTTATTATTTTATAAAAATCCAAACAAAAAAGCAATGCCTTCTAAAAAACGCTGAAGCGAGCCATTCCTAAATTTAATCATTTGACGAACCGAGGGTATTTATGAAGATAGCCCTGATTTTATCCGATAATCATAGGTCGAGCGCTGAACGATAGTGAAGAGGCAAGCGAGGTTTACCTGTGATTATCGGCCATAAAATCAGGGCTATTCTGCAATGAATACCCGAAGGTGAGGAAGTTGATTTAAATTTGGGGTGGTGAGCTTTATTCTTCTCTTTCTGCTTCCGGCGTATCCGCTGATATTCCAGTTGCCTCAACAACAGGCCCACCTTCACCTTCATGTTTTATGTATACTTCTCTTGGCTTGGCTCCGTCACCGGGTCCGATAACGCCTTTCTCTTCAAGAATATCCAACAGTCGAGCCGCACGGGCATAACCAACTTTAAGCCGCCTCTGAAGCAACGAGGCTGATGCTTTACCGGCCAGAGTTATGACTTCTTTAGCGTCGTTATATAGCTCGTCGTCGGCGTCGTCTTCTCCTCCAAATCCATGGCCGCCGATACTTGCCTGCGTATTAAAATCAATCTTGAGATCATTTTCTTCTTCGTCAGCGTCAACTGCTTCAGCTTGGGTCTTAAGAAACTTAACCACATCCTTGACCTCTCGTTCCGTAACCAAAGCTCCCTGCAAACGCCTTGGTTTTGCAGTATCGCTTGATAAGAAAAGCATATCGCCTCGGCCAAGAAGCTTCTCCGCCCCAGCCATATCCAAAATCGTTCTTGAGTCAACTTGGCTGGCCACCTGAAACGCGATTCTTGAAGTTATATTAGCCTTGATAAGACCGGTGATAACTTCCACCGACGGTCTCTGCGTAGATACTATCAAATGAATACCGACGGCCCTGGACATTTGAGCCAGACGGACAATCGCCGCCTCCACATCCCTGCCGTAAGAAGCCATTAGGTCTGCGAGTTCGTCGATAACTATAATCAATAAGGGCATAATAGATTCCTTGCGTTCAGACATTTTGGCATTATGTGAAAATATATCCCGACAGCTTGTCTTGGAAAGCTGGTCATATCGCCTGTCCATCTCATTAACCGCCCACTTCAAAGCGCCAAGCACTTTTTTATTGTCGGTAATAACGGGGGTAACTAAGTGCGGAATATCGTTGTATAAAGTCAGCTCGACTCTTTTGGGATCAACCAATATCATTTTCAAAACATCAGGCGAATGCTTGTATAACAAAGACAACAAGATTGAATTGATGTTCACTGATTTGCCGGTGCCCGTAGCTCCAGCGATAAGGAAGTGAGGCATCTTTTCAAGGCCGGCGAAAATAGGATTACCGGAAACATCCTTGCCCAAAGCGAGAGGCATAAAGAATTTTGATTTCTTGTATTCTTCGTGTTCAAACATCCCTCGAAGACCGACAATGGCAACTTTTCTGTTGGGGACTTCTATGCCAACAAGTGACTTGCCGGGAATAGGCGCCTCTATCCTTATGGGGTGAGACGCCAGAGCCAAAGACAAGTCGGAATTAAGAGCGCCGATGCGCGAGAGTTTAACTCCCATCGCCGGCCGCAGAGTATATTGAGTAACTGTCGGACCAACCGAAACCTCGCCCATTTCCACATCTATGCCAAAGTTGGCCAATGTCCTCTTAATAATATTCGCGCTTGCGTTAATGTCGCCCGTAAGCGCTTGCTCCTGATCGTCGTTCAACAAGTCCATCGGGGGCAAAGTCCACTTTCCCTTTCTCAAATTTTTAATGACAAATTCCCTATCCGGTTCAATGTTAGTCTGTCGAACGGGCTTAGCAACCGGAGCCGGCTTAGAAATCTGGGGTCTTTTTTCATCAATCACCTCGTTGCCTCTTTTTATGACTATTTTGTCGACAAGCTCTTCTTCTTTGTTCTCTTTCCCCAGCAACCTGTGAATCGGAATATTCAAAGCGACAAGCATGGCAATGATAATTAAAACCAATAGAATAATCAGGGACGCGATGAACCCAACCGAATTAAGCAGAGGGAAGCCCAAAACAATGCCCAAATATCCGCCTTGGGTTAACCTAATATCGAAGTTACCGCCGCCGAATATATAAAACAAGGCAAGAAAGGAGAAAACGAACAAAGCCGTCCCGAAAACCGCGCTATGATATATCTGCCTTGAAATTGATTTGATGAAAGATGCGCCGAGGATTATGAAGGCGACGGGAATGATAAAAAACCCCCAGCCGAAAAGCGATTTGGCGGCAATGGCAAATAAAACACCGGCAGTCCCGGCCTTGCCGGCAAAACTTAGTATGCTCAAAGCGGCCAAGCTTAAACTCAATATACCCCAGATGCTGTTCTTGGTTTCCTGGGATATATCAAATCTGGAAACAGCGGATTCTGCCCGCTGTTTGGCGGTTTCTTTAACTTTCTGCTTTTTATCTGCTTTTTTCCGTCGTATCATTCGAATTAGTATTAAGTGTTATGTGTTAAGTATATAGTATTGGGGCTAGTTTAATCAAGGAAAACAAAAATCGGCCTTGAGAGCCGATTTTTAAAACTACTCCAGATCTGCCCCCAATCCCGTCCCTGCCGGTATCAACCGGCCGATGATGACATTTTCTTTGAGACCTTTGAGCATGTCTTCTTTGCCGACAGTAGCGCTGTCTATCAAAATTCTTGCAGTCTCTTGGAATGACGCGGCAGACAAGAAGCTGTCTGTGGTTAATGAAACTTTAGTGATTCCCTGTAGTAATTGTTCAGCAGTCGCCTCTTGTTTTTTATTTTGCTTTGCCCTTTCATTTTCCTGCCAAAGCCGTTTCTTCTCAACAACATCGCCGGACAAAAGGTCCGTATCGCCGGGATTCATGACCTTAACCCTTGAAAACATCATTCTCACGATTAACTCAACATGCTTGTCGTTAATACTGTCGCCCGTCGGATAGTAAATGGCCTGTACTTCTCTGATAATATACCGGGCAACCATGTCAATATCATTTGTCGTAGCAAACAATTCTTTCAGGTCCACATGCCCTTCGCTTAATTGCTGGCCGACCGAAACCAGATCTCCTCTGGTTACGGATACGGATAAGTTAGGCGCAATTGCATATTCTTTCTTTTCCCCGTCATTTGTCTCGACGGTTATAATTTTCTGTTTACCGGTGTCTTCAACCGATAGTACTTTTCCGTCCACATCAGCTACCAGCGCCTTAAACTGGGGCGGCCTTGCTTCAAATATTTCTTCAACGCGAGGAAGACCCATGGTAATGTCAGCGCCGCCGGCAACACCGCCGGTATGGAATGTTCTCATCGTAAGCTGGGTTCCCGGTTCACCTATGGCTTGGGCGGTAACGATACCTACGGCCTCACCTGATTTTACCAATTTGCCTTTTGACAGATCATAGCCATAGCAAAGGCGACAAATACCGTCCAAGGCCTTACATTTGATGAGAGACCTGATCCTGGCCCTATCTATCCCGGCTTCATCGACTTTTCTTGAAGCCTCCTTGTCAACGATTTTTCCTTTTTTGACGATAACTTCGCCATTTTTATCTAGCAAGTCTTCGAGCACAACCCGACCCTTTATTCTTCTACCTAAACTTTCTCCGCTTATCTTGCTGTCCTCCGCGTAAATCGTATAACCCTCTTTATCTTTGCAATCGTCCTCAAGCACAACCACGCTTTGCGCAACATCAACTAACTTTCTGGTAAGATATCCGGCGGTGGCTGTTTTAAGAGCCGTATCCACCAAACCCTTCCTGGCGCCGTGAGTCGATATGAAATATTCAAGAGATGTCAGTCCTTCTTTCAATGAATTCCTCACTGGCAACTCTATGAGCTCTCCGGCCGGATTGGCAAAAATTCCTCTCATACCCATCAACTGGTCAATTACGGACCAAGTGCCTCTTGATTTGGAATCAACAAGCAGGAAGGCCGGATCTTGTCCGCCAAGCTGTTGTTTTACCAAAGATGACAATCTGGACTTTGCGTTATTCCATATTTCAATTGCCTTTGATTTTCTTTCGTATTCAGTCAAAAGGCCTTCGTCATATAGACGCCTGTTTTCTTCAATGGAGTTATCGGCTTCTTCAATGATCTTCTTTTTCTCCGGCGGTATTTTCAAATCACCCATGCCCCATGAGACACCCGAAACCGTGGCATAGTGAAATCCTATGTCTTTGACCTTATCCAAAAATTCTACCGTTGTTTCTTCGCCATATTCGTCCCAAATATCGGAACCTATGGATCTCAAATCGGGCTTGGTAAGAACTTTATTAACATACTTGAATTCTTTCGGCAGAGTTTTGTTGAAGATTATCCGTCCGGGGGTTGTCTCTATCATCTTTGTCTCTTTGTCATTGTCCTTATAATCAGGATTGGGAACTTTTATCATGGCCCTTAGGTCGATAAAGTCGTTTTCAAACGCCAACAGCGCTTCGTACCGTGAAGAAAATACTTTACCCTTGCCTTTTGCATTTTCCAAAACACTGGTTAGATAATAAATGCCGAACGACATGTCATGGCTTGGCGAAGCAACAGGCTCGCCCGTAGCCGGCTTAAGGATCCCGTGGGAAGAAAGCATTAAGTCTCTGGCCTCGCGCTGGGCATCATCCGTCAACGGCAAATGGACGGCCATTTGGTCGCCGTCAAAGTCAGCATTAAAAGCGTGAGTCGGAAGAGCGGGAATTTTTATCGCCTTACCTTCAATAAGAGTCGGCCTAAACGCTTGAACCGATAAGCGGTGCAAAGTCGGAGCTCGGTTAAGCAATACGAGTTTGCCGGCCATAGCTTCTTCCAAAGCCGCCCAGACATCAGGTGTTTCCTGTTCTATCAAGCGGCTGGCTGATTTAATATTATGGGCCAGTTCTTTTCTTATTAAAATTCCAATAACAAAAGGCTTGAATAACTCCAAAGCCATGCGCTTTGGAAGACCGCATTCGGCAATGCCCAATTCCGGTCCGATGACAATAACGCTCCGGCCGGAGTAATCTACCCGTTTACCGAGAAGATTTTGCCTGAATCTCCCCTGTTTGCCTTTCAACATGTCGGCAAGAGAACGAAGCGCTCTTTTCTGTCCCGTAGAAGCGGCGGTGGTGATTTGTCCTCTTCTCATTGAATTGTCTATGAGAGCATCAACCGCCTCCTGAAGCATTCTTTTTTCATTCTTGGTGATAACCTCCGGAGCCTTGAGTTCTAATAAATGCTTTAATCGGTTGTTCCTGTTTATCACCCTTCTATAGAGATCGTTCAGGTCTGATGTTGCGTAGCGTCCGCCATCTAAAGGAACCATCGGCCTTAAGGCCGGCGGAATAACCGGCAAGGTGGTCAATATCATCCATTCGGGCCTTATGCCCGCTTTTTGCATGCCTTTTATAAATCTCATCCTCCTGGATAACTTTTTATATTCAAGAGGGTTAGTTTCTCCTTTGATCTCGCTTTCTATGTCTGTAATCAAATCATCGAAGTCAATCTCCTCCAGCAACCGCTTGACCGCTTCGGCTCCTATACCGGCTTCAAAAACCTCTCCATACTTCAAAGACAAGTCCCGGAAATCAAGTTCCGATATAACTTGATACCTGCGGAGGTTTTTGAGGTTGTTTTTCTCCCGGTCTTTTAACTCCTTGAGCGATTCTTCTTCGGTTTCGTTTTTAGCGCTCTTTATCTTTGACTTGAATTCGCTTTCTATTCTTTTCATCGCCTCAGCTTTCAAATCTTCGTCAACTTTCATCACAACATAACTTGCAAAATATATAACTCTTTCAATCTCCTGAAGGCCGACTCCGAGCACGGTGGCGACTTTAGACGGCACGCCTCTCATAAACCAAATATGAGCAACGGGCGCGGCAAGTTTAATGTGGCCCATTCTTTCCCTTCTAACAATGGACCTCGTAACCTCAACGCCGCATCTGTCGCAGACAATGCCTTTGTACCTTATCCTCTTATATTTTCCGCAGTAACATTCCCAGTCTTTAACCGGCCCAAAAATAGCCTCGGAAAAAAGGCCGTCTCTCTCCGGTTTCTGAGTTCGGTAGTTTATAGTCTCTGGTTTCGTGACTTCGCCGTATGACCAAGACAAAATATCCTCAGGAGACGCTATTTTTAGTTTTATAGATGATAAGTCCATCAGGTTTTAGGTTTTAGGTTTTAGGTTTTAGGTTTTTTTAACCTAGTCACCTAACACCTAGCACCTAGAAGCTATTTCTCAATTAATTCCACGTTCAATCCTAACCCCTTAATTTCCGACAGCAAGACTTTAAATGATTCCGGCAAATGCGGGGCCCTTATTTCTTCTCCGTTAACTATTGATTCATAGGTTTTTGCCCTTCCAAGCACATCGTCAGATTTTATCGTAAGCATTTCCTGCAAAGTATAAGCAGCACCATAGCCTTCAAGGGCCCACACTTCCATTTCTCCAAATCTTTGGCCACCAAACTGCGCCTTGCCTCCAAGGGGCTGCTGAGTAATCAACGAGTAGGGGCCGATGGACCTCATATGAAGCTTGTCCTCAACCATGTGGCTCAATTTCATAAAGTAAGTGATGCCAACGGTTGATTTCTGTCCAAAAGGCAATCCAGTCTTTCCGTCAAAAAGCTGCATCTTTCCGTCAACGGGAAAACCGGCCTTTTTTAATTCCTCCATAATAAGCTCCTCCGACGGCCCTGCCATGGCCGGTGTCGCGGCTTTATAGCCAAGTTTTTTAGCGGCTATCCCCAAGTGAGCTTCAAGCACCTGTCCGATATTCATACGGGAAATAATGCCCAGAGGACTCAATACAATGTCAACCGGGGTGCCGTCTTCAAGAAAGGGTAAATCTTCTTCCGGTAAAATGACGGATATGACTCCTTTGTTGCCGTGACGGCCAGCGAGTTTGTCTCCTATTTGAACCTTCCTAAGCTGTGCCACCGATACTTGTATTTTTTTGATAACTCCCACATCCAGTTTGTCCCCTTCATCTCTTGAAAATGTTTTAACGCCGACAACCCTGCCCTGCTTTCCGTAATCAAGACGAAGCGAAGTGTCTTTAACATCTCGGGATTTCTCTCCAAATATGGCCTTCAAGAGCCGTTCTTCTGCGGTAAGATCGCTTTCGCCCTTTGGAGATATTTTGCCGATAAGAATATCCTGCGATCTGACTTCGGCGCCTATTCTTACCACGCCGTCGGGATCAAGGTCATTTAGCCGCTCCATCGCTACATTCGGAATATCATAAGTCGTTATCTCTGGCCCCAACTTTGTTTCTCTCACATCGCAGATATAGTCCTCGACATGTATGCTTGAAAATACATCTTCTTTTATCAATCGCTCTGAAATAACAATGGCATCCTCAAAATTAGATCCCTCAAAAGACATATACGCAACAACTAAATTGGCGCCTAAAGCCAACTCGCCCTTCTCAGTAGAAGGACCGTCGGCCAGTACTTGCCCTTTTTTAACTTTTTCGCCTCTTGCAACCAACGGTCTTTGATTTATTGATGTAAATTTATTTGACTTAGCAAATTTTAGAAGTTTAAATTCATGCTTTTTGCCCTTATCTGACTCAAAAACAATATGAGAAGCATCGACTTCTTTAATGGTTCCGTTTTCGGGAGCAATTACCATAACGCCCGAATCAACAGCAACTCTTGATTCAAGACCAGTTCCGACAAAAGGCGATTCGGGTTTTATCAAAGGTACAGCTTGTCTCTGCATATTGGAACCCATCAGAGCCCTGTTGGCATCGTCATGCTCTAAGAATGGAATGAGAGAGGTAGACACTGAAAATTGCTGCTTTGGAGAAACATCCATATAGTTAATATCTTTGGGTTCAGCCGTGCCCGGTTCTCCGTGAATACGGGCAGTTACTTTGTCGCCGACAAGATTATTGTCTTTATCAAGAGGAGCTCCTGCTGAAGCAATAATAAATTTCTCTTCTTCCACGGCATCCATATATTCTATTTCGTCGGTAACCTTTCCTTTGGTTACTTTTCTGTACGGGGTAAGAATAAAGCCGAGATCTGATATTTTTGAATACAGGGCAAGGTGGCCCACAAGACCTATGTTCGGACCTTCCGGAGTAGCAATGGGACAAATTCTTCCATAATGAGAAGGGTGGACATCTCTTACCTCAAAACTGGCCCTCTCTCTGGTAAGACCGCCCGGACCAAGAGCTGACAACCTTCGTTTGTGTTCAAGTTCTGATAAAGGATTATCCTGATCCATAAATTGAGACAACTGGCCGGATGAGAAAAATTCTTTCAAAGCCGCCACAAAAGGCCTTGCGTTTATAAGCTGGGATGGCAGAACGGTTGCAAGGTCTGATGTGCTCATTCTGTCTTTGATAATCCTTTCCATTCGAGCAAAAGCAATTCTTAACCGGTCCTGAAGCAACTCACCGAGAGTTTTAACTCTCCTGTTGCCCAAGTGGTCTATATTATCGGGTTGCGCAGAAGGATCGTTGTTTAAACGGATAATTTCTCTGAGAATGTTAACAATATCTTTTGCCCGGAGAACACGATCCTCAGCTTTATCTACAATTAAGTTCTCTCCGAATCTCTTGTTCATTCTAAAACGGCCAACTTTGGACAAATCATATCTGGAGGGATTGAAAAAAAGATTATGGACCATCTGCTTTGCATTATCCGGAGTCGCCGGATCACCGGGTCTTATGCGCTTATAAAGCTCAATAAACCCTTCCTCCTCATTAGAAGAGGGGTCTTGCAGAATAGTCGCAAGTATATACTTAACATTGGGGTCTGTGTCTACATCGGCAAATAATTTCTTTATTTCCTCGTCGTCTTTAATCCCAAACGCCCTTAAAAGCGCTGTGGCGGCAACTTTTCTTTTTCGGTCTATTCTTACAGAAATAACTCCGTTATACTCTGTTTCAAATTCAAGCCACGCGCCTCTTGATGGAATTAGTTTTGCTCCAAAAAATCTTTTATACCTGCTTGATCTGGATAGAGAAAAGAACGCGCCGGGACTCCTGATAAGCTGTGAAATGACAACCCTCTCAATGCCATTTATAATAAAAGTTCCTCTTTGAGTCATTAGAGGAAAGTCGGTGAGAAAAAGTTCCTGATCTCTTTCTTGTCCCGTTTTCTTGTCGATCAGCCGTATTTTAACTTTCAGAGGAGCCTCATGTGTAATGTTCTTTTCTATGGATGTCCTCTCGTCGTATTTGGGCTCGTCTAATTTATAATCTAAAAAGTGGAGTTCGAGTTCTTTATTGGTCCAGTCTTCAACCGGAGAAACTTCTTTCAACAGCTCCTTGAGTCCGTAATTTAAAAACCAATTATAAGAATCCAGCTGAACCTGAACAAGATTTGGCGCTTCTGATTCTGAATAATTTGCTCCGTATTTTGAAAATATTTTACGCATTTGGTGAAAATGGCCTTTTATTCTCCCTGGCGAGCTTGGAAGTTCCCGTACAGACAATAAAATAAATCCGCTATCGATAGCGTTACGGGATTTTTTATTTAATTTTAATTAAAGAAGCGAAACAATGGGCTGCTCAATTTAGCAATTAAACAATCAAGCAATCGGATGCGAGTTTAGTATTTGTTAATTAAATTGTTTGGTTGTCTAGTTGTTAAATTATTAGAGCTTTCGCTACTGAAATGAGCAACATCCCCGCAAGGGATCCTGCCTCAATTTCCCCTTCTATTTCAACACTTTTTAAGGATAATCCTCCTATTTTATTCTTATGGAGAGCTTTGTCAAGGGTCCTTATCAACAGAATATCAAAACCTTGACCCACTGTCAAATGAGTGTCTGCTACAACTTTGTTTCCTTTTTTAAGTCGTATTTTAACAACTCCTGGTTTAGTAACATCAAAAATGACACTCATTTGAAAATCTCGAAATCCTAATCTCTAAACTCTAAACAAACCCCTGCCTACCGGCAGGCAGGCAAAATTCAAATCTCAAAACAGCCCTTCAAGCATGTTCGCCAAAGGCGAACAGTTTTGAATTTAGATATTTGATATTGTTTAGGATTTAGGATTTTGAGTTTAGGGTTTGGAGTATTAGACGTTATGGTTTTCAACCATAACGTCTAATACTCTGTAGTATCCCCAATCCTATCATAAGAGAAATCAGATTGCTGCCGCCGTAACTTAAGAACGGGAAAGAGAGTCCGGTCACCGGAAGCAGTCCTATGTTAACTCCGGCACTGACAAATACATGGGAACCTATAAAAATGGACAGGCCTATGGAAAAAAGTTTTCCAAAGTTAGAAACAGTCCTTGATCCTACATAAAGAATACGCGACATGATAGTCGTGGCCATTGCCATGACAACGGCTATGCCAACTAGTCCGAATTGTTCGGCAAAAGCGGCAAAGGCAAAATCATTGTGAGGTTCAGGCAAAAACCCAAGGTTGCTTTGGGAACCCTTTCCAAGTCCGTTGCCAAATATATATCCCGAACCGATGGCTATTTTTGACTGGATAATATTATAGCCGCTTCCCCTTGGATCATTGTAGGGATTTAGGAAGGAGGTTATCCTTGTTTTTTGATACGGCTGTAATGCAAAAAGCCATGCTAAATAACCGACTGATATCCCCGCCATTAGAAGCATAAACAGGTGGCGTTTATTTATCCCGGCCGCCAAAAGAACGCCCAGCCATATTGCTAAAAATATAACGGAAGAGCCCAGATCCGGCTGAAGGAATATTATAGCAAACGGCAAAGAAAAATATATGCCGGCCACAATTATGTGGCGAAAGTCGTTTATGTGAATATGTCTTTGAGAGAAATATTTCGCCATCAACACAATAAGCATCAGTTTGGCCAGTTCTACCGGTTCAAATGTTAAGTTCCCCAGAATAATCCAAGAATTCACTCCTCGGACAGATCGAGAATAAAAAGTCAGAAGCAATAAAAATATTGAAAAAAAGTAAAAACCAAGCACCGGCAAAGAATAATTTTTCAGATATCGATAATTAAAGAACGAAAAAACGATCATAACCAACACGCCGATGGCGATAAAAACCAGTTGTTTTTTAAAAAGCGGACTATCGGCGCCGGAAACTCCCCATAAGTTTACAGCCCCTAACAAAGAAATTGCCACCACTGTGGCAAAAAGAGGGAAATCGATTTCCGCAAAATATTCCCTAATAATATTTCTGAAACCTTTCCTGTGTCCCATATCTTTTAATAAAATTTGAGTTTTCAAAAACATTAGTCAAGACCTCAATGTCTTGCCTCGCTATGTTGGCCGGTAGTTTAACCGGCCAGCTTACTTTGAAATACCTTTCGGTCCTGGAAATAAAAGTTCTGATATCTGTCTTGTCTGCCGCAACGATATTATTATCTTCACCAAATAATACAACCCCCACTTCAACTTTATCAAAGTCAAAGTCAGAATTATTCAGTATTATAGCTTCAAACTCGCTGAAAGTTCCGTTCTTGTCTATAACCGCGTAATTCTTGCTCTGAATGGGAAAACTGATATTTTCAAATTCTTCAACCTTCCCCCACTCCACTTCAGTAATATTAAGAACACCGTCATTCAATACACTATTACTCCGTATCCCCGAAACAATAAGATAACGGGTCTGTCCCGGCAACATATAGAAAGTACCTGTTTTGTTAAAAGATGTTCCGTCTTCTGCCGACAAGACTAGGCTGTACCTGGCCAAAATTGCCCCAAAGAAGGAATTGGGATTGTTTACTCGGGACACAAAGTCATAGTCGCCCGGTTCAATTTCAATAAGTTTCTGGGACTGGATGTTCAACGGCATTATTGCCGGTTCGCATGCAACTCCGCAAGCCAGCAGGCCGCAATCAACCCCCTCTTCTTGGCCGTTTTTGGTATTATCAAAACAAGTTGCTTCGGTAATTAAAAAGTAGTCAACAAATCCGTAGCCAATACCGCTGACGATCAAAACAAAAATAAAGCCGATTATTAACTGTTTCTGGGTCCGTTGTTCCATAAATACATTATAAAGTTTTTAAAAGAAACAAAAAAGGGGGCTATGCGCCCCTATGCCTCTGAAACATCGACCACTTGAGGAGAAACTAAACGAATTTTCCTTGCAAACTCTGTCGCCTCATCATCTGGAACAACGACCAAGGCATCAAAGCACTTTTGGTTGGCCAACAACAAAAAACAACGGTCTCCTACTTCGGTCTTGCCGAGCGACACTCTTATCTCTCGTAACCCAAGTCCGACTAGCCTCTCGGCAATCCAATCCCTTGAAGTATTCAATTTTAAACGAACAATCAGAACGGCCATCGTTCTAATCCAATGATGAGGTTAACCTCTAGGAGTATGGGCCTTAGATTATAAAAAGTCAACTACTTGTATTGGGCTTTTTCGCTTCTATACGACAGTCTCGTACAGCATGCGCGCTCTCTGAGTTCATGAACATAATAAGGCGACTACCTACTTTCGCCAACTAATGTTGACTATCATGGGCCATGAGGGATTTCACTTCTGTGTTCGGGATGGGAACAGGTGGAGCACCCTCGGCATAGTCACCTTACTATGACCACGACAAGTGCATGCGCACATGCTTTAACTACGACCTTATTTCTCTAATTAATTTTATCGTCCCGAAAAGAAAGGAGGAGGATGCCTGTCTGCCTATTTGTGAGAGTTCCTCACTCTCAGGCAACTGTGCACGCAGGTCACCCCCCTCTTCTCGGGAAAATAATATTAAACCTAATTTTATACCGAAATCAAAAATTACTCAAATGATTTATTAGTAGCTCTCGGCTGAATCCGTCACCGGACTTACACCTGAGCCCTATCAACGTCGTAATCTACAACGAATCATCGGACTTGCGTCCTGATACCTAATCTTGAGGCCTGCTTCGCGCTTATATGCTTTCAGCGCTTATCAGAACCGAACATAGCTACCGAGCGGTGCCCTTGG
>Ga0155679_108_pt1 | contig 53519 bp, 49 predicted proteins | sample RifCSPlowO2_01_FD_107336 | JGI IMG/M metagenome (GOLD analysis project Ga0155679, IMG submission 107336) | Candidatus Yanofskybacteria bacterium RIFCSPLOWO2_01_FULL_42_49
GTTGACAGAAACGACTCGCAAGTTTTTATTAATCACCAAAAACGGCTCTCTTAATGTAGCGATAATATTATCAGCATAGTTCAAGGCTATTCTAACTTCTTTTTCCTTGGCCAAAGCTTTGTGCTTGATGATTATTTTATCTGATGGGGAAATAATATTTTTTTTGTTCATAACAAAAACTGCCAACGCAAAAGTTGGTAGAATAATTTAATTCTATTGGGTGGGTCTTTACGAGAGAGAGAGAGAGAGAGAGAGAAGTTGCCCGATTGAAATTGCGTTCGTGAACATATGTCTACATTTTACCATAAAACAAAACGAATAGCAAAAGAAGATACCATGTGGACATTTATGACACTAAAAACCCTTTAAAACCCGTCATCGAGGCCGCACCCGCCGCCATGCTCGTTCAGAGCAGAATACCACAGAAAAGTTTTGTTTTTCTTTTAGAAGAAAATCTGTCGCGCGCAAAATCAAAATCGCAAACAAAACTTTTCTTTGGTGTGGCGAGCGTTAGCGAGCGGCAGCGGGACGGCTTCCTTTGGTCAGAGATTTTTGATAAAATGAGTTCTAATCTGTTCGTATAATCCCTCTAAACAAAAAGCGGCATTACGCCGCGCTCTACCGAATCACTGATCCGATGTTTTTACCTACAAGGACTTGCCTTAAGTTTCCCTCTTTAAAAAAGTTAAAAACTCTAATTGGTATATGATGTTCTCGAGCAAATCCAACAGCTTCAAAGTTAATTATTTTCAGATTAAGAGCCAAATAATCATCGTGGCTTATTTGTGGAATGAACACGGCGTTTAAGTTATTAATTGGATTTTCCGTATAGATACCGTCAACTTTTGTGCCCTTCAACACTGTCTGGATTTCCAGTTCTTTGGCCCGCATGACCATGGTCATATCAGTTGATAAATTGGGCATCCCGCTTCCACCGGCCAAAATCACTACTCGGCCTTTTTCAAGATGAGATAGAGCCACTTCATAATGGTACGGCTCACAAACATCATCACATCTGATCGCGCTCATTACTCTGCTTTCAACGCCGTGTTGTTTCAATTTTTTCTTAAAACCTACGCAGTTGATCATGGTGGCCAGCATCCCCATATAATCGGCTGCAGCCGTATCTTCTTCAAAAACATTTTTTTTCAAATCCGCGCCTCGCAGTATGTTGCCGCCGCCGATTACAATCGCCAAACCGATGTTTAATGTCTCCATGGCCGTTTGTATCTCATGGATCATAAATTCCAGGGGCGGCCGGCTTATACCGAATTTACCTTGGCCCGACAGAGACTCTCCGCTTATTTTTAAAAGAACTGTCTCTTTTTCTTGGTTCACAAAAACCCCACTAGCGTTATGCTTGAGGAAATGTGCCAAATTCAATAGAGTTTGTCAAAAGCCGCTAGAGAGGTTTTAATTTGCAGGTGAAATGTCTAAGGGAGGAGGGTTGCCAGATTATTTTAAATCCACGGTATTCTTTTTTATTGGCTATGATTTTCTTAAACACCTCAACCACGAAATCAAAATGAGACTGAGTGTAAGTCCTTCGCGGAATAGCCAAACGGACAAGGTCTGGTTTAGCTTTCTGACCGAGCATAAGGAAACCTATCTCTACGCTTCTTATTCCGCCTTCCTGATAAAGCGCGGCGGCCAGAGCTTGTCCTGGAAATTCGTTTTGGGGTATGTGGGAAAATAATTTACCGGCATCTACATAGACGGCGTGCCCGCCCGGAGGATTAATTAACGGTATGGCTATTTTAGATAACTCACTGTGGAGATAAGCAACTTGGCCGATTCTGTGTTCAAGATAAGTCGGTTCAACAACTTCTTCCAGACCACGGGCGATTGTTTCCATTTCTCTGCCGGCCATTCCGCCATAAGTGACAAACCCTTCATAAAGCACCGCTAACTCTTTCAACTTGGCGGCTAATGATTTATCGTTAGTAACAATGAAACCTCCGCTGTTCGCCAAGCCGTCTTTTTTGGTGCTCATGTAGGCAATGTCAGCCGAAGCAAAAAGTTTGCGGATAATACTTTTGATACTACCTTGCCTTTTTTGTTCAGTAAGCCATATGAAATAGGCGTTTTCAGCTATCCGGCAAGCGTCAACTATAAATTTAAGTCCCCTTTTGCCGGTTATGGAAGCGGCAAGTTCTACATTTTTTAGAGAAGCCGGCTGTCCGCCGCCGGTGTTATTGGTTAATGTCATTAAAACAAACTTAGCCCGTTTCCCATAACGGCTTAAAAGTTTCCTGAGTTTTTTCCCGTCGATATCGCCTTTGAATAATTTTGGCTTCGAGAGGTCGGCTGATTTTTCCGTTGGAACATCTATACACATTGCTCCTCGATGTTCAAAATTCGCCCGAGTAGTGTCAAAAAAACTATTTGAGAAAGCAATATCATTTTTCTCTAAAAGCGCCTCGGCGATAATCTTTTCTGCTGCTCTGCCTTGATGTACCGGGATGACTTCTTTTTTGCCGGTAAAATTTTTAACCGCGGTCTCAAATCTCTCCCAACTTTTCGCTGACGCGTAAGATTCGTCCCCAAGCATCATTTGAGACCATTGCCCTTGAGATAAAGCTGAAGTGCCAGAGTCAGTAAGAAGATCTATGGTTACTTTTTCGGATGGAATTTTAAAAAGATTATAATCGGCTTCCTGTAACATTTTAACGCGCTCCGATTTATTGAGAATTTTGACCGATTCCAGCACCTTGATTTTATACGGTTCAAAGGGATAAAACATGCTGTCAGGTTATGTAAATTCAGGCAATTTGTCAAAACAAAAAGCCCGTTGTAGTGGGCTCGACTAATTATTCTTAAGTTTCTCCGCATTCGTAAGAATTTCTTCCACCATTTTATCAGCCACGCTGTGGGTAGGAACTTGTTCGCAAGCGCTGCGTTCAAATATATTTTTAAGCGTATCATAGATGCACGCAACCTTGCGAAGCGTACGTTCGCGTTCATAGCCGTTGAGCTCACGCTCACCCGCTATGTTTATGAGTCCGCCGGCGTTAATCGCGTAGTCAGGCGCATAGAGGATACCGCGAGTAAAAAGAGTATCGCCGTGTGTCGGAGTGGCAAGTTGATTATTCGCTGCGCCTGCCACAATACGACACTGAAGCTCGGGAATCGTTGCGTCATTTAAAACTGCTCCCAGGGCACAGGGTGAATAGACATCCACTTTTTGGCAATGAATAATATGTGGCTCTACAACTTGAGCACCTTGGAATTTAGCCAAGGCTCGTTCTACCAAGCGATTATCGGTATCCGCGATTATGAGCCGCGCGCCTTGCTCGTAAAGAAGGTTGGCGAGACAAAAGCCGACTTTACCAAGACCTTGAATGGCAACAGAGCGGTCAGAAATAGTGTCATTTCCAAAAATTGTTTCAAGACATGCCCGAATGCCATAAAGCACGCCAAGCGAAGTAACCGGTGAAGGATCACCAGAACCTTTCACGTCGCCATGGAGACCTTCGGAGCGGCCATTTACGAAAAGCGTTTCTTTAGCAATAACCTCAATGTCTGCAACTGTAATACCCACATCTTCACCCGTGAAAAATGCACCATTAAAATAGTTCAGGTACTGCCCATAAACACGGAGGTAGGCCTCGGTCTTGTTCTTTTTGGGATCGCCGACCAAAACCGCTTTGCCACCGCCGAGTTTAAGTCCGGCAAGTGCAGCTTTATAAGTCATGCCACGTGAGAGGCGAAGTGCGTCAGTGATGGCCGCAAGATCATTTGGGTAAAGATACATCCGTGTCCCGCCAAGCGCGGGTCCGAGGATATCATTGTGAATCGCAACGAAACCGTGAAGTCCTGTCTGCTCATCATTGATCATGGTCAGTAACTTGTGACCCTTGAAGTCGGGAAGTGTCCGGAAATCCATAAATTCCCTTTCATTTGTTAGAATAAAAATGTACCGTTTTTATTCTAGTCCTGTTTCAAGAAATAGGCAACATCGCGTCCAGTTAACCATATGAGGTAACAAATCTGATAAGATGGGGTAACCAAGGTTAACCATCTTAATTAAATCCCCATTATTGGGGATTTTGGATATATGCATCTATGCTTTTTTCAATTTGATCAGGAAAATTTGCTGCCGGTTCAACTAAATTTCTTCCGTAAATTTCCCTTACAATCGTCTTAAACACTGGCAATGCCGCTTTAGCGCCGGTCTCGCTACCGCCAAGTTTTCTATTATCATCATAACCGATTCTTACGGCCACAGTAATGCCAGTAGGGCCATATGTAGACCCAACAAAGAGAGCGTCTCTGAAGTCATTAGTAGTTCCCGTTTTTCCCATGACCGGAACGGGGAAATTCTCAAGAGTCAAAGAATAAGCCGTTCCACCCGGGATTCTCACCGTACCTCTTAGACCTTCTTGTATAAGTTCCAGATGGGCTTCGTAGAATGGGGCGACTATCGTTTGGAGATTTGCCTCAAAAATAACCTCGTTCGCATTGCCGGTAACCTTTCTGATTATGTAGGGTTCGGCAAGCATGCCCGATGCCATGGCCCGATAAGCATTCGCCAGTTCAAGAAGATTTACTTCCGACGCGCCTATTGCGGTTGTAACATACGGCTGAAGCTCTGTTTTGATTCCTAAAACTTTGGCAATGCTTATGATATCCTTAATGCCACCAACTTGCAGGGTCAACCCCACTGTTGCAGCATTTCTAGATTCAAATAGTGCTCTGCGCAAAGTCACACTTCCTTTGTATTTGCCATCATAGTTATGAATTATGTGTCTTGGCCTGTTCGGGCCCATATATAAGAACAGGGGAATATCCGGAATAGTATCTTCCAGCGTCCAAAAATGGGTTATTGCGGCAAAAAATACGAATGGCTTAAAAGCTGATCCGGGCTGTCTTAATGAGTGTCTCGCGCGATCCAGATCAGAATAAACAAGGCCCTTTGATTTATAATTTTTCCTCCCGCCGACTTCCGCAAGAATCGCAGCATCGCTGTTTCTTAAAACAATAACCGACCCCTGAATAATATCTTTGCCCTCAGGGTGGCGCCCTTCAAAAAGTCTAAGTCCTTCTTCAAGAGCATCATTGGTGATTTTCTGGATTTCAAGGTCGCTTGTGGAAAAAATCTTAACTCTTCCATCAAACAGATTATCTGTGTTTACTCCGGTCAAAGATAATTCCTGGAGAATATTACCCACAACTGACGGAGCATCAGTGAAACCGCGTTTATCTTCCGGTAATGGCGGATTTTCCTGTTTAAATTTTTCCGATTCGTTAGAGCTTAAATAATTATTCTTGACCATGAGGTCAAGAATCTCATTTCTCCGGCTTATGCGGTTTAAATTTTCAGAGAAATCGGAAGTCGGGGCATATCTGCTGGGATTTTTAACGATACCAGCCAGCAAAGCCGCTTCGCCATGATTCAGTTGACTCACCTCTTTCTTAAAGTAATAGAGAGAGGCGGCTTTTATCCCGTATACTTTTCGAAAATATGTATAACTTAAAAATCTGGCCAAAATTTCATCTTTTGTCCTAAGTTTAGAGCCGAAGTATTGCGGTTTTGCAAGTTCTGCTTCCAACCATATAGCCAATCGTAATTCCTCGAGCTTAATGAGGTACCTTCTTGGAAGCAAGCTCCACGAACTGCTTTCTGTTTTATTGACGGTGTAGTTAATATGGTTCCTATAATAAAGGCCAACGATCTGGTCAGTGATTGTAGAAGCTCCTTGCTGAACGATAATCGTGATCTCTCCTTTTTGAATTAATGTTCTTAACGAACTGTTGGAATTTCTGCCGACCGCCCTTAACAACAACGCATCCCAATCTACCCCGTTGTGTTGGTAAAAATCCTTATCTTCGGCAGACAAAAAAGCGTTTCTAACGGGAACGGTAATTTCGCTCGGTCTGATTATCAGTCTGTATTCTCTGGCTAAATTTATTATCGGTTTTTCTCGAGCATCATAGATCACGCCGATCTGGGGCACATCGAAATTAACAAACGACTGGAGGTCTGGCACATTGTCACGATTATAAAATATGTAATGAGCAATAAGACCGATGGAAATTAGTCCAGTTGTCAGGCTCATCAAAAGAATCCAGACAATGACAATGCCAGGCCATCCGAGACAATAGAACAAAGACCAGATGAATTTTCCCAGAGTCATGCCGGGAGGGCCTTTTTGAGGGATCAATATTTTTCCCTTTTCAAAGAGCTTATAACATGAGTAAGTACCACATTTCATTGTTAAAGTAAATGCGATAAACAATTTTACTTATCGATATTTTTATGATAAAATAAACAAAATAGTTGCTAGCTGCATAGTTTCTATCCCTTCGTAGCTTAATGGATAAAGCAGGGCTCTTCTAAGGCCTTGATGGGGGTTCGATTCCCTCCGAAGGGACATAAAAAACAAAAAACAGGTTATCTTGATAATCTGTTTTTTGTTTTCTCATCGGAGAAAATAAACTATTCCATTGCGTAAAATCGCAGATAGTAATACTATTTTCTTTAGTTCTGGATACGGTAAGACAGAGGCAGGGTTCGAGTGGAAAGAAAAAACCGCGCTGAAACGATCGGCAGAAAATCAGAGAATAAAGTTCACCGCGCTCTTGATATTTTACGGTATCGTTGGAAAGAAGTTGTGAGGTTTATTCACGCTGAAAAAAATGGGGAACTCGATCGGGAACACATTGACTTTCTCATCATACTTCGTTCCAATCTGTCACTGGCATTGCAAGTTAAGTCCTCCCGCTGGCGCGCAAAGATTCATCTAAAAAAGTATCCCCATATTAAGGGCGTCATCTGGATAAGAGAACAGGACACGCCGCAAGAAATAGCAGAACGAATTAAAAAAATTATCCTTTTATACTACAAAAAGATAAAAAGGGTCAGTTAACCAACTCCGCCAATGCGGAGTATTTATTCAACTTCATTACTAGTGTATGATTATTGGATAGAATATTAGAGCAATAACCGGGCCGTAGTGTAACGGTAGCACGAGTCCTTTGGGAGGATTTAGTCCGAGTTCAAATCTCGGCGGCCCGACAAGAGTAAATAAAACTATGCCAAAAGAAGAAATAACAATGCTTCAAATTGGAGTTGAGAGTACGCAAGATCACATTCAGGAGTTATTTAAAGAACTCGGTGTTAATTTTGAAGAAATAAATCCAAATATCATAAAAAAGCTTCGGTTGCTTAGCGAACGAACTGAGACATTTAGGGACGAGGAGAGATCGCTGGGCATAGCCCACGCCCTTTTTCAATACTACGAAGAGAAGCTGTCCGATGAGAAATTTACAGAAGATGAGCAGAGGACGGTTCTTGTCGGTACGATTTTTACCGATATCGGCAAAACCGGTCCGCGAAATGCCACTCTGGAACAGGAAACAATTATACTCGACATTTATAATGTTGAAAATCTTATAGCCCCGGAAAAAACATCTCTGTTGGAATTCATCCATAATAACTTTCCGGAAGACGGAGAAGAAAGATTATCTGCCATAGAAGCCATAGACGGGATAAGCCGGAACATGACGATGAGAGAATTTTACAATCTGCATCCCAGGTGGACATTAGAAATAGTAAGCGGAGACGGAGTGCCTCCGGAAGCCGTTGCGGCGGCGGCGACTCACCATATGCTTGAGGGCATAAATCCAGAAGAAATAGTAGACAAAGACGGCCGATTTACGAAGTATTTTGGCGACAATATGTTTTTTGACCGAGCTGAAAAATTAATAATAATTCTGGATAAATATGATGCATTTAGAAGAAGGGGAGGGAAAGAACATAAGAAAGCAATAGAATTAGTCAAAGACAAGATTGAGTCAAACCCAAATTTTACCGGAGACAAGGAATTTGAAGAATTGTTGAACAACTTGGACACAATGATATCAACAAACGCAAAAACATATCAGAGCAATAAATAATTTACAATAAGGCCATTATGTTGTATAATATAAATTGTCTTTTTAGCGCATAGCATAATGGGGACTATGGTGAAATGGGATCACAGCTCTCTGTGGAAGAGCGGTCGCGGGATCGAAACCCGCTAGTCCCCCAAAACAATAAAACAGAACATCCTACAAAATTATCAACTTTTCTCCTTTACTTAGTTTTTTAAAATTCTAAAATTAGATTATGAGTTTTCGTATGAAGGCATCTCTAGTAGTAATAATTTTAGTTGTATTTGTTGTCATTGGATTTTTATGGTGGCAAACTACTCAAAAACAACCCAGTGAAACACAGGGAGGACTGGGAAGCGAGCTTTATCAAAATACCGAAAACCCGGCTGAAAACCTTCCGGCAGTTAACCCTTTAGAAAACAAACCGGAAGTTAATCCTTTAAGCGATACAAACCCCTTTTCCGACATAAAAACTAACCCGTTTAAATAACTTACCGTGAAACCAAATAAAATCATCGCCGTATTTTTCTTAGCTGGAGTCAGTGTGTTGTCTTTTTTTACCGTTAAAGCATTGGCTGATATTTCCGATATCCAATACCCCGTCTCCCAGCTTGGAAATTGCACAAGTGAAACCGACTGCCGAAGCTATTGCGATAAACCCGAAAACATTACGGCTTGTTTGAATTTTGCCGAACAGAACAATTTGATGTCTAAAGAAGAGATCGAAATGGCTAAAAAGTTCTCGGCCGTTGGTAATAAAGGCCCCGGCGGATGCACGGGTAAGGATTCTTGTGAAACATATTGCAACGATATTTCTCATATCGACGAGTGCGTTTCGTTTGCCGAACAAAACAACTTAATGCCGCCGGACAAATTACGCGAAGCTCAAAAGGTCCGCGATGCTATAAAGCGGGGTGCCAAACCTCCGGCTTGCGGCAGCAAAAAATCCTGTGACAGTTACTGTGAAGATCCAAGCCACATGGAAGAATGCATTACCTTTGCCTCTGAGGCCGGCCTGATGGAAGGCAAGGAGAAAGAAGACGCCCAAAAAATGCTATCAGCCATGAAAAAAGGAATTAAACCACCGCCTTGCCGAGGCAAACAGGCTTGCGATGAATATTGCCAACAGCCGGACAACATGGAAACATGCATGAATTTTGCAATTGAAGCCGGATTTATGGGCGATAAAGAAAAAGAAGACGCCCAAAAAATGCTATCAGCGATCAAGAAAGGAGTAAGGCCGCCTAATTGCAGAGGGCGGGAGGAATGCGACAGTTATTGCCAAAGCGATGAACATTTTGAAGAATGCACTAATTTTGCGGAAGCGGCCGGTTTTATGAATGCCAGTGACGCGGAAATGGCGAGAAAAACAAAAGGCAAGGGCCCCGGCGGATGCAAGGGTAAAGAAGAGTGCGAATCATTTTGCAATAATCCGTCCAACCAGGAAACGTGTTTTAAGTTCGCTGAAGAGAATGGCATGATACCGGAAGAAGAACTCCAAAAAATGAAAGAGGGGATGAGCCGAATGCGCGAAGATGTTGATAAAATTCCGAGTGAAGCAAAAGACTGTCTGAAATCTGCTCTGGGAGAAGAAACGGTTAATAAAATCCGGTCGGGAGAACTTACGCCTGGACCTCAACTGGGAAATGCAATTCAAGATTGTTTCCGAAAAATGCCTCAGCAACCGGAAAATATGCGCCTGCCTGCCGGCAGGCAGGGCGGGCAAGGTGAACAAGAAGGAATGCCGCCACCGGAAGGAAGAGAGTTTCGCGGCGGTCCCGGAGGTTGTTCTACTCCCGAAGAATGTCAAGATTACTGCTCCCAAAATCCGGAAGCTTGTCAAAATTTTCAAGAACCTGAACATGGACAAAGACCGATGGGTCCACCCGGTCCGGATCAAAATTTCCAACCGCCGAGAGGGCCAAGAGAAGGGGAAGAACCGCACGAGCCGCCTTTATTTGAACGGCGGATGCCATCTGGTGAACAGATGCCTCCGAAATTTCAGCGGCCAGAACAAGAGATGTATAGACCCGGCACTGAGGAAGGATCTTACCCTCCAAGTTATGATGGCCAGCGGCCACCACAAGAATTCAATCAGCCCATGATGCCCAACCAACCGCCGATTGGAAGTGGGGTAATTCCGCCACCTGAATTTGACCGTCAGGTACCCATGGAACAATTCCAGCCATCCGAACCCATGCCACAGATAGAACAGCAACCGCAAGGAGAGATAGCGCCACCACCTCCTCCACCGTCAGAGCCGGCGCCTCAATCTCTGTTAAACAACAAATACCTCGGGGCTATTTTCAGACTCCTTTCGGGTAACTGATACTTAACGCAATAAGTCAGATTTGACCGCAGGAACAAAAATTACAAAAAACCGTCCGCTGGGTTAGGACGGTTTTTAATTTGCCGTCATAAAATAATTGTGGCAAACTTCGAAAAAGTTCATTGACAGAGTAAAGGTCATGAAGAAAGCCGTTCTGCCGATGTTTTTATTGTCGTTAGTTTCATTGCTGACTATGCCTGCGATAGGTCAGGATAAAGAACCCAGGATCATCAGCCGTTCCAGAGAATTATTTGAAAACACGAATTGCATAGCAACAAACACTTGCGACTTAAAACAGATAAGATACCTGGCTGAGGATTACGAAATTATGGTTGATGGCGGTTATCATTATGGAACTCGACTGTTTGCTTGGTATATCACAGAAACCGTTGAAAATTTAGAAAATTATGCCTTCGTGCAGTTTATTAAAGGCTGCCAATATCAATCTACAGATAACAACAATACGACATGGGTTGCTCGTGACTATTTTCTCGAAAGAATTTTGTTTAAACATAAAAATTGGGTAATTGATTCCATCGACTCCGACCCTGTTTATTACTCAACTCCGAACTCCAGACATTTTAATTACAAACAGGATGAAGAGAAAACATACGGTGCAAATAAGCCAACGCTACCGGAATTGTACATAACTGACCGGCCGGGGACTGCTTTTTATATCAGCCCCACCGCCAAAAACATATCTTTAGCCTTTAAGACTTGCCTCTACAGGACATCCGATGTGCCGATTAAAACTACTCCCGACAACATAAACTTTGCGGAACCAATCTCTTGTTTTTACTGGTCTAGTTCTTGGGTTTATAACCACGACAAAGACAAGTTTGAAAATCCTCCTCAAATATCACCGGTCTGTGATAAACCTGATGATTAATGAATAGCCCCGCATAAAAGCGGGGTTTGTAACACTAAAATTCATGTTTCTTTCTGTTGCCGAAGCGAGTTAGCCAAGCATTTCGCCTCAACTGGCTTATCTGTTCATCTGTAAAATTATATGCCCTACAGCATTTCCAAAAAACAGTATGGATGTCATCCATAAACAAATCGTCATCCGGGTGCAAAGAAACCTTAACTCCTCTTTCAAACAAGACATCCAGTTCCAGTTCACGGATATCTCTTATAAGCCCCGAATAAAGATAACTTCCAGGACAGCTTGAAACTCCGATATCATTGTCAACCATATATTTGCAAAGTTCAGAGTCTCGGGAAAGCAAGCGAAAATGACTGCCTCGGTTTATTTTTAGCATATGGACTGCCGTTCTCATGTTTTCCATAAGTTTCGCCGGGCTACTGGCCCATTCTCCGGCATGAGCATCTGTCATCACGCCTCGTTCATGCGCATAATTAAAAATCTCAATATGCATCTCCGGCGGATATGTTAACTCATCGCACACCAAACCAATTCCCACCAACCGACTTCTGTCTCCGTCGGCCACGATATCAACTATCTTTTTAGCTCTTTCCACTCCACCCCATTCTAAGTGTTTGGGGTCTACAATCTCTCTGCCGATGGCAATCAGCACATTGGCCTCAATTTTTGGGTATTCTTTTTCTGCCGCTTCCACTCCTGCCAAAAGCGCGCTGACAGCTTCTTTTTCAGTTAACCTGGCTCTGGACTTATTGTCTCCCCGCGTATGGTACTGAGGTGCAAAAGTGCCTTCGCAGTACCGCATTTCTTGGCCAGCCCGAACCTTGACATATTGGTGACCGAAAAGAAAAAGGGTGTCAGGATTTTGTAAAACATCTGTAAGCAGTCTGAATTTAGTGACGATGTCTATTTGAGGATTCGCATACCATGCGGTTGTTCTGTGTTTTAAGTCGTCGAGATTTAGAATATCTTTGAAATGAGCCGGCATCTCAAAGCCGCTGAGTTTATAGTAGTCCTCAATCGCTTCTAAGTTTGTTATTGCGCCATCCATGTGATCATGGTGCAAACAATCAAGTCCGGATGGAATAGGCACGGATATCCCTTTTTTAAAAAACCGTTGAGTGGTATACTATCATAAACAAATTAAAATCTCTAATCTCGAAACCCTAATCTCTAAATAATATCAAAATTCAAAATTATGTCCCCTTGGGACATCTCCCGAAGGGAGAAAAATTTTAAAACTTTTGAGATTTGACATTTGAGTTTATTTAGAAATTAGAGATTAGAATTTAGAGATTATCGTATAACATGTTAATTGAATTTTACGGGAAAGAGTGCGGCCACTGCAAAAAAATGGATCCACTGATAGAGAAACTAGAGAACGAGCTGGGAATTAATGTCCAGCGAATGGAAATATGGCATGACGAGAGTAATGAGAAAAAATGGGCGGATGAATCTAGGGGTATTTGTATGGGTGTGCCTTTCTTTGTAAACACCGATACGCAAAAAACCATCTGCGGCGAGGCGTCGTACGAGGAACTCAAAGAATGGGCCAGGAAGTAGCTAACAACCAGAAAATTTGACATCGAGTGAATTTTATAATAAAATAACACTAAATTGTTCCTGAATATCACAGGAAGGAAATCATGAGGAGACTGATCGCTCCTTTTAAGTTTCTGATTTGGCTTGCCGCCGGATTTTTTTTGCTGAGAAACACCGAACAAAAAGAGAATGAGCCAACCGTACATTCAAAACGCTCTAAAGCGCTGAAAAAGCAAGTCCGCAAAGTAAAAGAATTAAAAGAATTTCAAAGAAAATTCCGCCATGGCGAAGAATAACTGGCAGGCGCGACTACAAGTAAATCATTAGAGGGGCTCCGGTCTCTTTTTTATTTGCTTTGAGTTTGGTATCTTAAATTAATGACCCACTCGGAAATTAGAAAAAAATTCCTAAAATTTTTTGTGGAAAGAGGACACAAGATAGTGCCTTCGTCTTCGCTTGTGCCGGAGAATGATCCGACTACGCTTTTTACCGGCTCGGGCATGCAGCCGATGATGCCGTATTTATTAGGCGAGAAACATCCTCTTGGAACACGCCTTGCTGATTCCCAAAAAAGCTTCCGCGCAGAAGACATTGAAGAAGTAGGTGATAACCGCCATACTACATTTTTTGAAATGCTCGGTAACTGGTCTTTTGGAGACCCCGACGCTTCGGATAAGGTCGGGGCAGGTTACTGGAAAAAAGAACAATTGTCTTGGATTTATGAATTTTTAACAAAAGAGGTTGGATTAGATCCGAGCCGATTATATGTATCTGTGTTTTCGGGAGGATCAGGAATCAGCCGAGACGATGATTCCATTCAAATTTGGCAGGATATTTTTCAATCTGCCGGCATTTCTTATAAATATTCCCAACTGGAAACATTAGAAAAAGCTGGCAACAAAGGTGTGGAAAAAGACGCAAGAATTTTTGGCTATGGAATAGATAAAAACTGGTGGAGCCGTGCCGGAAAACCCGAAAATATGCCTGTCGGCGAGCCGGGCGGCCCAGATTCAGAAATCTTCTTTGATTTTCAAACCCCACACGATATAAAGTTTGGCAAAAAATGCCATCCCAACTGCGATTGCGGGAGATTTCTGGAAATCGGTAATTCTGTATTCATGGAATATAAGAAAAAATCCGACGGAGATTTTGAACCACTGCCTCAAAGAAATGTAGACTTCGGCGGAGGACTGGAGAGAATTATCGCCGCATCCAACGATAATTCGGACATATTTAATATCGATGCACTTTATCCAATCATAATAAAAATAAGGGGGCTGGTACCCAAAGTAGACTCCAGGTCCGAAAGAATTATTGCCGATCACATGCGCGCGGCAACATTTTTAATTGCCGACGGGGTGACGCCTTCCAATAAGGTCCAAGGATATTTCTTGAGAAGAGTAATCCGCAGAGCTTTAACTTATGTGAGGAAATCCGGCGTTGAGAATAATATCGCGGCAGAACTCGGAAAAACAGTCTCTAAAATTTACGAGAAAGAATATCCTGAACTGCAGAATCCCCAGATCGCGGATGTTTTAAATGCCGAAGAATCTAAATTTAGAAAAACCCTTAACAACGGACTAAAAATCCTGGAGTCAAAAACAGAGATCACGGGAAAAGAAGCTTTTGACTTATTCCAAACCTATGGTTTTCCTTTTGAACTGACTCAGGAGCTGGTTAGGGTGATGGAGCCGGAAGAGTTCAAAAAATACGCTCTCGAACATTCAGAATCTTCCACCACTGCCTCGGCCGGAATATTCAAAGGCGGACTTGCCGATCATTCTGAAAAAGTAATTCGTTTGCACACGGCAACTCATCTGATAAATGCCGCTTTGCGCAAGATTCTTGGGGATCAGGTTTGGCAGAAAGGTTCTAACATTACCGGCGAAAGAACCCGTTTTGACTTTACTCATCCTGAAAAACTTACAGACGAGCAGAAAAAAGAAGTAGAAGATATGGCCAACAAATGGGTAAAAAGAAATCTTGAGGTCAAAAAGGATATTATGCCGTTGGAAGAAGCCAGAAAGCTTGGAGCGATAGGAGTATTCGGTGAAAAATATCCCGACACAGTAAATATCTATTCCATCTTGGACCCTAAAACCGGAGAGGTTATCAGCCGAGAATTTTGCGGAGGACCCCATGTTTCTTATACCGGTAAAATCGGAAAAATTAAAATTACCAAGGAAGAAGCCGTCTCAGCCGGAGTTAGAAGAATCCGCGCAATCGTGGAATAATTACTTGATATACCAAAACCAATCATGGATAACTTCTGGCAAAAACTGGAGAGGCCCTTTTTTGTTTTAGCGCCGATGGCAGATGTGACGGATATGGCATTCCGCCAAATTATCGTCTCCTGCGGCAAACCGGATGTTTTATATACTGAATTCGTGTCATGCGATGGATTGTGCTCAGAAAAAGGCAAGCTTAAATTAATGCCGCATCTAAGATTCAAAGAAAACGAAAGGCCTATTGTGGCTCAGTTTTTTGGTTCAAAGCCGGAGAATTTCTACACATGCGCTCAACTGGCGGTGGAGCTTGGTTTTGACGGAATTGACATAAACATGGGTTGTCCCGACAAAAGCGTAGAGAAACAAGGTGCGGGAGCTATGTTAATAAACAATCCTAAACTTGCCCAAGAGATAATAAGGGAGACGAAAAAAGGCGGAGACAAGTTGCCAGTGTCTGTTAAAACTCGCCTCGGTTACAACAAAATAATCACAAAAGAGTGGGTATCTTATTTATTAGAATCTGAACCCGCCGCAATTATCATTCACGGCCGGACAAGAAAAGAAGTGTCATCCGTTCCCGCTCATTGGGATGAAATAGGGGTTGCTAAAGAAATAGCTAAAAATGCTAAAACATTGATAATTGGCAATGGCGATGTCGTGGATTTGAACGACGCAAAGAAAAAAGCCAGAGATTATAACTTAGACGGTATTATGGTTGGTAGGGGAATATTTACAAATCCATGGTTTTTTTCCGACGAAGGCGGACCCGTCTTTAGCGGAAGTGACTCTTTTAAGAAGACACCCGAGCAAAGAATAGAATTAATGCTTGAACATTTAGATAATTTCGAAAAGTTGTGGGGTTCTAACGGAAAATTCGATACGATGAAAAAGTTTTTTAAGGTTTATATATCTGGATTTGACGGAGCTAAAGAATTAAGAACGAAACTGATGGTAGTTAAAAACAAACAAGAAGTTGTGGATATATTGGCAAAGACGATGTGATACACTAAGGGTAAATGAGTGCTACCAAAATAATCAATGTTCTAAGGGGTGATAAGTTTGAAGAACTTTTAGGTATTGTAAAAGACACCGAGGCTTCGGAAGTGATATTTGTATTGCCTAAAAAAACTAAAGCCTTCGGAACGGAAAAACAGTTTGCCCTGCTTAGCAAGGAAATAAAAGACAGCGGCAAGCTGGTTGCTTTCTTGTGTTCTAACCCTGAAACAAACGACTTGGCTAAAAAATATAACTTTGACACTCTGTCTACCAAAACAGAATCCGGTTCCTTAAGAAGAGTCAGACAAGCCCAGCCGAGTATAGTTGCAACTGCTGCCAAAAACAACGGCACGAGTGATGACGATACGGAGGAGATAGACGATTCCGAAGAAACAGACGAAGAACATAAAGAATCAGAAAATGAACTTGGGGAATTTGTAAAAGACGAGGAAACGCTCCCAGAAATTTCTGACGAACAAATAAAAAACGAGGAATCCTATGACGACGAAGAAAAAGACCTTAAAGAGGAGGAGGAGGAGGCGCCATTCGGAACAAAAGTAGATGACGATGGAAATGTCATATACGATGAAGGAGAGGAAAATATTGCCGAAGAGACAGCCTCCTCAGACAATACTGGAGAATTCCAAGTTATCGGAGCGGTTTCTAAAAAAATGGGAGATGTAATTCCGCCCACATTCGGTAAAAACATAAAAATCATCCAAAAAAGCAAGCGACCGGTTAAACTTGAGACTAAAATTGGACAGTCGGGCCTTGATTGGAATAAGGGGGAAGAATCAGAAAATATATGGAGCGGAATCTCAAAACCATCCGTGCCTCGGTCTTCGGTTTTTAAAAAATTTAAATTATTCAAAAACCGAATACCTAAAAGTGGTCTTTTAAAATTCAACCGCGATAATTCGCAAAGACGGTGGATCGGGGTTTTATCTCTGGCATCAATACTTATTTTAGCTTCTATCGTTTTCTTTACGACCGGAAGCGCCAAAATAAACATCAAGCCAAGGTCAGAAAAACTCGACCTTCAGCTGAAGGTCGCCATTTCGCCTAACTTTGCATCTGTTGACGATTCTTTCAATCGAATACCGGGCCAGCTTTTCAAAATAAACAAATCCGCAGTTGACGAATTCAACGCTACTGCCGAGAAAGATGCTGTTCAGAAATCAAGGGGAACGCTGACTATATATAATGAGTACGGTACCTCGCCCCAGCCGCTGGTTGCCACTACCCGATTTGAGTTTATTCAAGAAGATAAAGTGTCTGGTTTTGTCTTTAGAACGCTTCAGTCCGTTATCGTGCCAGGGATGAAAGTTGAAAATGGCATAATCACTCCAGGAAAAATTAGCGTAGAGGTCATCGCCGACAAAGCCGGACAAGCATACAATATTCCGGCCGGCAGTTTTGGTATCGTAGCTTGGAGAGAAAAAGGCGATACGGCAAGATACGAAAAAATATACGGCAAATCATCCGAACCCATGCATGGGGGAATACTTGGAAAAGCAAAAGTAGTTTCAGAGTTTGACTACAACAATGCCAAGGATCAGCTTACCGCCAAGGTTAAAAACGAAATCAACGAGTCACTGAAGTCTCAATCAGCCAGCCTTGAATTGCCGCCTGGTATTGAAGCAAAAATAGATTCAGCAGAATCAACCGCTGGAATTGATGATGCCGCCGATACTTTTACTGTCACAGTTGAAGGTTCCATTGTCACCATCGGTTACAAAAAGGAGGACTTAATGGCTCTTGTCACCCAATATGTAGATCGGACTAAAGATCTGATGGCCGTTCCTGAAAAACTTGAATTATCATATACGGATGTTGCCATAAATTCAGCCGATAATACTCTCAGGATCACGGTAAATATAAGCGGAAACGGTTATGCGAAAATAGATAAAGAAGATGTAATTGGCAACCTAGCGGGCAAGAACGAAGCCCAAATAAAAGACTACCTGGGTTCTATAAATAATATTGATTCCGCAAAAGTAGTCCTCTCTCCGTTTTGGGTCAAAAAAATTCCCAGAAATCCACAAAGGGTAGATATATTATTGACTTTCTAGGACATATTTGCTAACATATTTAAGCTTTTAACATTAGATTTGAACAACAGCGACAAACAAAAAACAGAAGGTCAGGTTATTGAAGCTTTACCCAATACGACTTTTAAGGTTACACTAAATGACGGAAGAGAGGTATTGGCATATCTTTCGGGCAAAATGCGCCTGAACTATATTAAAGTTATGATAGGCGACAGGGTGACCCTCGAATTAAGTCCGGACGGAAAAAGAGGAAGGATAGTGCGACGGCTATAGCCGTTTTAGGGATTAGGTTTTAGGGATTAGGTTTTAGGTTTTCATTGACCCTAACACCTAACACCTAAAAGCTAACAACTAACATTAAAGTTCGTGCTTCGGTTAAAAAAATGTGTATTAATTGTAAGTTAGTAAGGCGAAAAGGTCGCCTCTATTGTTTGTGCAAAAACCCTAAACACAAGCAACGACAAGGATAAATAATGTGTAACACAAATCTACGAATGGCATGCGAATACTACGAATAACTATTTGTAGCATTCGTGTAAATTTGTAGATTAGAGTTATATTGTGAGCCAAAGTGAACAATGAAGGTACGAGCTTCGGTTAAAAAAATGTGTATTAATTGTAAATTAGTAAGGCGAAAGGGTCGCCTCTATTGTTTGTGTAAAAATCCTAAACACAAGCAACGACAAGGATAAACTCGATATTTCGAAATTTCGATATGTCGATATTTCAATAATGCCACGCATTAGCGGTATCGTTATTCCCGATAATAAAAAAATACTGTATTCATTGCCATATCTATATGGCATAGGTTTGCTTTCGAGCAGAATTATTCTTAAGACAGCCAACATTGACCCCAATAAAATAGCAAAGGATCTTTCGTCTGATGAACTGAACAAGATACAAAAAATTATAGATAAAACTTATAGGGTAGAGGGTGACCTTAAAAAAGAGATAAGCCAAAACATTAAACACCTGAAAGAAGTCGGATCATGGCGTGGTTTAAGGCATTCCAGACGTCTTCCTATTAAAGGAAGAAGCAAAACAAATTCCAGAACAACAAGAGGTAATGTGAGAAGGACCATGGGTTCTGGCAGAAAATCAACATCGGAAAAGACTTAACGCCCCGCTGCCGAAATTGAACCGAGTCGCGTTGAGCGGCAGTCCCAAAAGGGACCGGTTTCAACAAAAGGCAACGTCGGCACTGGGACGATGGGACAGAAGAAAGTCATTACAAAAACTGAAATCACCGAAGGAGCTGCACAAGCTCCGGTTGAGGTTTCTAAGAAATCTTTAAAACGGCAGGTTATAAATGGTGTCGCCTATATTACTGTTTCATACAACAATACGATGATAGTCGTCGCTGATACGCGAGGCGAAATAATTGCCTGGTCTTCGGCCGGAGCTTTGGGGTTTAAGGGCGCAAAGAAATCAACTCCTTATGCCGCTAATCTTGTGGCTAAATCCTGCGTTGAAAAAGCAAAGAAATATAATTTAACTAATATTAAGATAATAGTTAAGGGTGTCGGCCCGGGGAGAGAATCGGCTATTCGGGGATTAGCTGGAAGCGGATTGAATGTCACAGCTCTAATGGATAAAACTCCAGTAGCTCATAATGGGGTAAGGGCATCAAAACCCAGACGAGTTTAAACTTGATATTTCGACATATCGATATATTCATAATGGCACGCTACACTGGTCCAAAAGAAAAAATAGAGCGACGATTAGGTGAACGGCTTCTTCTTAAAGGAGAGCGTTCGCTTTCGCCCAAATCAGCAATTGTCAAAAAACCATATCCGCCCGGCATTCACGGTAACAAAAGACGGAGCCCCAGGAAAATGTCCGAATACGGACAGCAATTACATTCCAAGCAGAAAATAAGAAATACTTACAGGTTGATGGAAAGACAATTTAAAAATTATGTAAAGTCGGCCCTTGCTTCCAAAAAAGATCTCTCCGAAGCCGTTATGAATAAATTGGAGTACCGCCTGGATAATGTAGTCTATAGATTGGGCATTGCTCAATCTAGAGACCAGGCAAGACAAATCGTTAACCATGGCCATATCCTTGTAAACGACAGGAAGGTCTCTATTCCATCATATGAAGTAAAGATGGGCGACACAATAAAGATTAGAGAAGGGAGCAAGAAATCTCCATTTTTTGCTATATTATCACCGCAATGGATTGCAAAACACGAAGCGCCGCCATGGCTGGAATTAGACAAAAATCAAATGACGGGAAGAATCAAGGGTCGCGTAAGTATGGATGAAAGCGGAATTAATCCAAATGACCTACAGGCAATAATTGAGTTTTATAGTAGATAAAAAGTTTCTAGTGTCTAGCTTTTAGTTTCTAGTGATTTCTAAACTAGCCAACTAAAATCTAGCAACTAAAAACCAAAGTCATGATACAGTTACCCGAACAAGTAAAAATACTAAAAAAAGAGGGGCATCGGTCCACTTTTGAAATTTCGCCGCTCATGCCTGGTTACGGCGCCACTATCGCCAATCCCTTAAGGCGTATCCTTTTGTCTTCTCTTGAAGGCGCCGCCATTACATCCATAAAAATAAAAGGCGTTGATCATGAGTTTTCCAGTGTTCCTGGAGTAGCTGAAGATATAATTCAAATAATCTTAAATGTTAAAAAAATAAGGTTTAGGCTCCATTCGGGAGAGCCTGTTAAATTAACCGTGAGCGCAAAGGGGGAAAAAGAAGTTACCGCAGGAGACATCAAGACGACTTCAGATGTCGAAATTATCAATACTGATCAGCACATTGCCACTTTAACCGATAAAAAAGCTGATTTTGAAATGGAACTAGACATAGAAAAAGGAGTAGGCTATGTACCAGTTGAGCAGAGACAAAAAGAAAAATTAGCCATAGGTGCAATCGCTATAGATGCTATTTTTTCACCTGTTAAGGTGGTTAATTTCACGATAGAGAATGTCCGTGTCGAACAGAGAATTGACTTCAATAAAATAACCATGGATGTTGAAACTGACGGTTCCATTGAGCCGGAGGAGGCCTTGAATAAAGCATCAGAAATACTTGTAAGCCATTTTGAAATTACGGGTTCGGTTGAAGTGCCAGTGAAAAAAGAAAAAGGAGAGAAGGCAAAGAAAAAGACGGCAAAGAAGAAGAGATAACCAATACTCAACATCCAATCAAACTACAAAATATTAAAAAATTAAAAAAAGTTTAAAGAATTGGTTATTGAGTTATTGATTATTGCCTGCCTGACCTCCGATAGGCGGGCCGGTAGGCAGGATGATTAAATCATGAGAAGAGGTAAAAATAGAAAATTTGGAAAAAAGAAGCGCTTAAGAGAAGCATTATATAAATCGCTGGCAACAGCCCTTGTTGATCGCGGCAAAATAAAGACGACGACAGCCAAGGCGAAGTCATTATCTGCTTTTGCCGATAAATTGGTTACCACAGCCAAAAAACAGAACATGGCCTCGCGGAGAGAATTAGCAAAAACATTTCACGCAAAAATTGTTAAGAAATTAGTCGATGAGATAGCGCCTAAGTTTAGTGAAAGAAAGGGCGGATATACCCGTGTAATAAGATTGGGTCAAAGAAAATCAGATGGAGCAGAAATGTCCATCATAGAATTTACACAATAATGCGAAACTACGAACAAATTATGCGAACACTACGAACGGTTCGCACAGTTCGCATTTAAGTTCGCGATGTTCGCATTATATATTTTATAGATATGACCAAAGTAGAAATTGATGCAACAAATGAACCATTAGGACGGCTATCAAGCAGAATTGCCGTGCTTTTGCGCGGTAAACATCTGCCTGCCTACCAGCCGAATGTTTTGCCTCAGGTTGAAGTGAGCGTTAAGAATCTGAAAAAGATTAAATTTACCGGCAAGAAATTCACAGATAAAATTTATTATAAATATTCCGGATATCACAGCGGTATTACATCAAGGACATTGGAACAGAGATGGGAGAAAGATCCGGCTGAGGTTTTGCGATATAGCGTGTACAGAATGCTTCCGAAGAATAAAACCCGTGATAAGATAATAAAAAACTTAAAAGTCGTCAGTTAATTTTAATTACAATGCCCAAAAAAACGACAGTAAAAAAAGGGGTTAAAAAGACTCTCAAAAAAGAAGTTCAAGTTAAGGTTGAAACTCTGGTACCGGAGGAGCCGGTAAAACCAGCTACAAGAGAGAAATACTACGAAGCTAGGGGCGGGAGAAAAGAATCGGTCGCGCGTGTCCGTCTTTATACTAAAAAAGCCACCGATTTGTCTGCGCAGGCAGGTGCCGCTACAACTGAAGAAAAAGCTCTTATTATCGTTAACGGCAAAGATTACCGCGAGTATTTTACTGATGCTAATCTGTGGGAAGTAGTTGAGTCGCCGTTAAAAAAATTAAAATCCATAAATCGGTTTAAGGTTACCGTCGTCGTCCACGGCGGAGGCAAATCAGGCCAGGCCGGTGCTATTAAACATGGCATTGCCCGAACCTTGGTGGAATTTGACGCAAATTTTAGAAAAAAACTCAAAAAATCCGGTTACTTAACCCGCGACCCCCGCGCCAAAGAACGCCGCAAGTATGGTCTGAAGAAAGCTCGCAAAGCCCCAAGATGGGCAAAAAGATAGTTTTCGTTTGTTTGTTTCAAACGGCTCACCTGGGGTGAGCCGTTTATGTTGAGCTCATCGAAGTATTGAATTTTGAGCGGGGGAATGGTAGTTTATTTGAGGTTCATTTTGGAGATTTTTTCAGCTATGAAACTGTGCCGAAAACCCCCTAAGTCTAGAAAAGCAAAAATTGTTTTGCATCACGACGACCCTCCGTGCGAAGCGCGTCTGGATCCAGATAATTTTTGCTCGAAGTGCCAACTACATCCGGATACGCAAAGCACGGCCTTCTATCTTTACTGCCCGTCCTGCGACATCCCACTGAAAAATCTAATTTGCCTAAATTGTAATGAAACATTTGAAAGACCCGTTTAGGGTCTTTTTAAATGAGAAGTCCATTAGAAAAAGAAGCGGGGTTTTCGCTTGCTTTAAACCTCCACAATATTTATGCCGCCCCTTGTATCTATTTCTAGTATTCTATAAGTGCCGGAATCAACTTGTGGTGAGCTCGTCGAATCCACAATTAGGTGGTCATCATCTCTGAACCAGGCCACCTTTTTTATTTGCGTTGAAAATCGAGTAATAAGCTCTTTGTCTCCCTTTTTATGATACGGCTGATAATCGGCGTCATTAAGCCACATCACCCAGACCTCGTTGGCCGTCCACCAGGCAAGTTTATGTTTATCTTTTGAAAGAGCGAAACCCTTAACACCGTTGGCAACCTTCTCGGGTGTTTCGCCGGTGGTTAAGAGAACTCCCTTTTTGATTACAAACAACTCAGCCGCCGGTGCCGGTGACGGACTTACCGAACCCTTCGTAGTTTTTGGCGCCGGAGAAGGGAATAGTGAAATAATCTCTTCATCTAATTCCTCCGAATCGCTCTCATCTTTGGAAATTATTAATATTTTTGAAAATTCGCTTACAAAACCCTCATCTACTGTTATCTGTTTTTGCCAAGTCGAATAGTTATTTCTTTGAATTCTTATTGCGTACTTATCGGGCAAAAGACCTTCTATCCGATATGAATTACCGAAAAATGAAGTATTGCCGAGCAGTTTGTCATCCATATAAACATCGGCGCCAGTATTAACTTTTAAATAAACAGCACCCGTTTTGAAAAATCTATTTTCTGAAAAGCTGTATTTATATCCTTGCGCGTAAAGAATGACGACATAGCTCAAAACCAAAAAAACCGCCACCGCGGAATAAAAAAGGGTCCGTTTAAATCTCTTGGTCATTTCGCTGTTGATTTTAGCATAAAAATAGTTTAACTTCAACTAAGAAAATTAGAACACAACTGGTTTGGCCAAGATTGAGGTGGCCGGCAAATTGTAATATGGCAAAGATAGGAATTGACCTAGGCACAACTAATACCGTAGTATTCGTCCCCAAAAAGGGGATAGTGATAAATGAACCATCCGTCGTGGCCATTTCGGTTTTGGATAACAAAATAATCGCCGTCGGAAATATGGCCAAAGAAATGATAGGCCGTACTCCGGATAGCATTATCGTTTCAAAACCGCTTGTTGACGGCGCGATCGCGGATTATCGGATAACGGAGGCGATGATCAAACATTTTATAAAAAAATCCGGAGGATTTTTAAGTTTTGTGAAACCGGAAGTCCTTATTTCCGTACCGGCCGGTATTACTTCAACCGAAAAAAGAGCCGTGATAGAAGCCGCTTTAAATGCGGGAGCAAAGTCGGTGTACCTCGTTAAAGAACCGGTCCTTGCGGCAATCGGCGCAAAAATTCCGATAAACAGCCCTGCGGGCAATATGATTTTGAATATCGGCGGCGGCACTACGGAGCTGGCCGTCATTTCCCTCGGAGGCATAGTAAGCTGGTCATCGGTAAGAATTGGCGGGAATAAATTGGATCAGGCGATTGTTGGATACATCAAGAAAAAACACGGACTCGCTATAGGAGAGAGAACGGCTGAATTGATAAAAATCAACATCGGCAGCGCCATCAAAGAATCCCAGGAAGATAGAATTAACATTAAAGGAAGAGACCTGGCCACTGGCTATCCCAAGACAGTAGAAATAACTTCAAATGAAATAACCGAGGCCATAAGCGAGCATTTAACCGAAATAGTGCAGATTATAAAAAGCGTCCTTGAAGTTACGCCTCCGGAATTATGCTCTGATATTATGGACAGAGGAATTATGATATCAGGCGGGGGAGCAATGTTAAAAAATATCTCTACGCTTATAACCAGAGTTACGGGCGTACCGGCCCGGGTCGCCGACGACCCGTTATTCTGCGTCGCCCGAGGAACGGGAATTGTGTTGTCCAACTTGGATAGTTATAAGAGGAATGTGATGGCGAAAAGGTAACTGCTTTGTGTTGTGGTCTCGAGGCCATCAGATAATTTTTTACGCCTTACGCTCCATTAACAAATCCAGCGATAATTTCTCATTGTTCAGACAAAAATTTAGCATCCGTTCCTCCTTCGGCAAGCTCAGGATTTTCCGGCTAAATTTTATGGAAGATTAGGTAAAATTAACATATGTTAATTTTACCTAATCTTTGCTTACCTGAACAATTTCTAAATTATCTTGGATTTGTGATAAAGGAGCGTAAACGCTAGAAAAATTATCTGATGGCCTCGTTCCCTGGACGGTTTAATTTAATCGATGAAAATTCTATGGTGTATTCACTTTGATACATCAAAGTATCATGGTGTTATTAGAAATAGAAAAGCCCCACACGGATGAAGCATTGTGTGTTGCTTCTCCATGCGGGGTCTACCGCATTACGGCTGAAAGAGCCGTGCCACCGTTCTTGATTGAAACTCGATCTCATGCACGGAACCGTTGCCGGCGGCTCCGTTGAAGCCAAGCTTGCCGAGAAGATTCTCGATCTCCGGCATATGGCTCACCGCAATGACGGCGGTGAAGTCCGCGTTATCGACGGCGAATTGCGCCAAACTTGTCGCCGTATTCTCGGATGTCCCGCATCTCAGCCACGACTTGGGCAGAACTTCGCCCAATCCCAAGGTCTGCCGGATGATCTCCGCGGTCTCAACAGCTCTGGGAAGTTGAGATGTGAGTAGAACGGTCTTGGAAGCGTCAAGCCCCAGTGACTTGAAGAAATCGGCCGTCCTGGAAATTTGACCTCGTCCGAAATCCATCAGCCCACCCATCGCATCGCCGTGTCGCACTAAAAAGATTCTCATTTTCCCTGCTCCCTTTTGTAAAGGTTACCGAAGCCTAACTATGCTTACATTATAGCAAATTAGAGATACCTTGTCAATATCACCATTTCGCTAAAAAATTGGTATAAATAGATTAGAAAAATTAACCTAATTATTCTAATTAATCTAATTATTCTAAACTTTTGAAATTTATAATTTGAGATTCCTGCCTGCCGGCAGGCAGGTGTTTAGAAATTAGAAATTAGAAATTTAAGTGCGTTTAGCACTTGTCCATGATTGGTTAAACACTCTTGGGGGCGCGGAACGCGTTTTAATTGAGTTGCACAAAATTTTCCCCGACGCTCCGATTTATACGCTTTTTTATAACAAAAAATTCAGGTCCCAGTATTTGCCTAACGCTGACATTAGACCAAGTTTTCTCCAAAAATTTCCTCTGATCACTAGGCACCATAAACTATTCGCTATCTTGATGCCAAGCGCCATAGAGTCATTTGACCTGTCGGATTTTGATACGGTGATTTCATCATCGGTCTTTTTTTCAAAAGGCTTAGTATTAAGACCGAAAACAAGACACATCTGCTACTGTTACAGCCCGACTCGTCAGCTTTGGGATTTAAATAAATTAGATACTAAAATTGGAAATTTAAACTTGGAAATTGGAACTTCCGTAGCAAAACATTTGCTACGGCTATGGGATCGTCAAGCAGCGGACAGGGTTGATGAATTCGTTGCCATTTCCGAAATAGTGCGATCGAGGATACAAAAGTACTATAAACGGGATGCCAAAGTTATTTACCCCCCCATTACCCTAAATCCTAAACTCGAAACTCTAAACTCTAAACCCCAGTACCAGGGCAAAGCACGGTACGGGGCACGGCAAACTCAAAACGACTATTACTTAATTGTCTCAAGATTATATCCTCACAAAAATATTGATGTTGCCGTTGAAGCATTTGCTAAGCTTAATTTACCGCTTATCATAATCGGCGACGGACCAGAATATAAAAATCTCAAATCTCAAATCTCAAATCTCAAATCCATCATAATTACGGGTTTTGTGCCTGATGAAAAATTGCCTTTTTACTATCAAAATTGCCGAGCTTTTATAATGCCACAAGAAGAAGACTTCGGCTTAACGCCGCTTGAGGCAATGTCATTCGGTAAGCCGATTTTAGCTCTGCGCAAAGGCGGAGCGCTTGAGACGATTCGGGAAGGAGTAACCGGAGAATTCTTTGACAACCCGATACCGGAAGCGCTAGCCGATGGAGTAAGGCGATTGAATGAAAATTATCCTAATTATCGTCCGGAGGTAATTCAATCCCACGCCAAACAATTCTCGGTAGAAATTTTTAAGAAAAAGATCCTGGAATTAATTTCTGCTTAAATTATTAATTGCACAAAAATCATAAATTTTGATAAAATCGACTGATGCACATCAGCATTGTAACCCTCAATTATAACGGTTCAAAGGAGACGCTTGAACTGCTCAAATCTCTTAGAGAACAAGCCGACCAAGATTTTGAAATAATTGTAGTAGACAACGGCTCGGAAGAGACCGATTTCGCCAACCTTCAGTCACTTATCCACTCAACGCCACCAGGTGGCGTTTATCCACAGGCAGTTAAAAATGAAGAGAATCTGGGGTTTTCGGGGGGTAATAATGTTGGTATTCGCCACGCTCTCGAAAACGGCTCCGATTGGGTTGTTTTGCTCAATAACGATACTTGGGTAGAAAAGGACTTTATGGAGCGTTTAAGGGCTGTTTTAGAAGGCAAAAGGGGGATTGTGGGGTTGCCCATGGATGAGGGTCAGAGAATTTGTTATGCGGGTAGAGTAAGGTGGCTAAAAAGACCTCGCAAGTTTCATATTAATAGTTTAGAAGAAGCAAAGAAAAATAAAAATATTTATGCAATTGGAGGGGGAATGGCTATACATTGTAGTGTCTTTGAAAAAATAGGTTTTCTGGATGAAGAATATTTTTTATATTTTGAAGATATTGATTACTCTGTTAGGGCAAGGATAAAAAATGTCGTCATAGAAATAACAGATAAACCGGTTATACATCATGCCGTTTCGTCAACCACAAAAAAACTTGGCAGTTCAACAATCCTAAGATACCACTATCGCAATGCTTTATATTTTAACCTCAAGAATGGCCCATGGTATGTTAAGTTTCTCGTCTGGCTGTGGAGTTGGGTAATAGTAATTAAGCAATTGAGCAAAATAGTAATTGGGAAAAATGTTAAAGAATCAAAAGCGATATTGGCAGGAGTAATAGATTTTTATAAAAATAAAATGGGAAAGATTAACTAGATATTAGCTTCTAGGTGATAGCTTTTAGAAAAAGGGCTAAAACCTAAAACCTAAAACCTAAAACCTTGCTAAAGATCGGAATTGAGTGTGAAAATCTGGAGGACCCCAAGTCGCGTTGGGGGATAGGCAAGATAACTTTGAATTTGCTCAAAGAATTCGCAAAAAATCCCGAATGGCAGAAGAAATATAAGTTATACTTATACTTCAAAAGTCGTATTCCTAATGATGAAGTTCTCAAAAGCCCAATATTTGTAAAGAGGGTATCGGGTTTTCCTTCGTTTAATATTTTCTACCACATCTTAATGCCCCTGCGAGCCATGGTAGACAGAGTGAATTGGATGTTTTTCCCGGCCTATCAGTTGCCGCCGCTATATTTAGGTAAATCTATTGTTGTACTAACAGAAGACGCTTATTACGAATATAAATACGGCACTTTACCATTTCGTTATAAATTATCCTACAGAATATTTACGAACTGGGCGGCAAAATTTGCGACAAAAATTTTAGCAATTTCCGAGACATCTAAAAAAGAGTTGGCAAGGATATATAAAATAAATCCGGATAAGATTTTTGTAAATTATTTGGGAATTGATACATTGCCCTTCTTCGCGCAAAGCTTCGAAGGACGACAAACACAAGGTAATTACCTTTTGTTTGTCGGGCAGATGTTTCCGCGCCGCCACGCTAAAGAAACCATCCTGGCATTTGAAAAACTCCTTCGACAAAGCTCAGGACAAGTCCTCACAGAACATTCCAACATTCTGCAGAATGTTGGAATGTCAGAATTAAAATTAATTTTAATCGGACCGGATAAATATCCCGATCTGATTATTAACCCGCTTGTGGCACAGGTGAATAAGCAGCTGGGCCGAGAGGCAATCGTACACAAAGATTATGTAAAAGATGAAGAACTTGTCGAATTATATGCTAGAGCAAGAGCATTGGTCTATGTCTCCGACAGGGAAGCGTTCGGGTTACCGCCAATGGAAGCTTTGTCATTTGGCGTCCCGCCGATTGTGATGGATAATGAATTGGGCCACGAACTTTTCGAGGACCACGCTTTTTATTCAAAAAGTGGAGAAGTTGACGATATCGCGGATACGATAAAGCAAGCATTAAGTGATGATAACCCTTCGGCAGAGCTCAGGGCAAGAATAAAATCCGACGGCTCGGAATTTGTGAAGAAATACAATTGGAAAAGTTTCGCGGATTGTTGGTTCCAAATTATAAATGAAAAATAATTTTTTAAATTGGTTTTTCGCAGTTGAGGTTATTTTGTTTAGCTTAATAATCACTGGTATTTTGCCGCGAGAGATAGCACTTTATCTGGGTGCGGCTTTGGTTATATATTTTTTGGCCGCGCCACTTGATGATTCTCTGGTATTTTTTGTGAGGTCAATTCCGCTATTTTTGGCACTGCCGATTACAGCAGGGTTTGATAATTTTAATGTGTGGAGGATACTCGCCGCAATACTATTTTTGAAATGGCTCTTCAAAAATAGTATTAAGTATTATGTATTATGTATTAAGGATTGGGTCAAAAATTTCAGTTATAAAAAACCGCCCTTTTTGCTTATCATTTTATTGATCCTCGCGGTTTTATCCGTAATTCCGGCGCCGGATAAGATGGCAGCAATAAAGCGAATAATATTTTTCTTAAATTTTGCTGTACTCGGAGTAGTTATTTGTGATAAAGCAGAAAACCAAGAGTTCGTAAAAAGACTAATCAAAAATTCAATTATTCCCGTCATTATCGTTGCCACAGTCGGATATATTCAAGTTATCTCAACCTACTTTATTGATATTTACCAATTCATGAGAATCTGGGGCGAGGGGATACAATGCCGCCAGTTCGGCGAACAGTGGTGCAACATCGCCGTCCAGCTTGGCAACACTTGGTTCGCGTATTTTGGAGAACAGTTATCGTTGAGGGTTTTTTCTCTGTTCCCTGATTCACATTCATTCCCGCAGTTCGTATTGCTTGGAATTCCAGCCATACTCGCAATGCTATTGCGAAAAAACACAAATCACAAAACACAAATCACAAATAAAACCCAAAAAATAAAAGCACAAATCCCCAGAATAATCATTTTATCGTCGTTGTTCTTAATAATAATATTGAGCGGAACACGAGGAATTTGGGCGGCAAGCGTGGGGGTAATTTTACTTGCCTTAGCAATAATTTTCTACACAAATAGACAAATGCCAACAAAATCTGCAATTGCGGAAAATGTTGGCACTTTCAAAAATTTAACACGGTATTTAGTTATATTTTTCGTAATGTTTGCGGTCGCCTTTCCCATATTCTCCTCTCCGCAATTCTTAGTAGGAAAGAGTGATGATATTCTAAAAAACCGAATTAAATCGATAATTGACTTCGGAGAAACATCCAACGCCCAGCGGATAGAAATTTGGAAGAAGACATTATCGTCAATTAAAGAAAAGCCGTTTCTTGGTGTTGGCATAGGCAATTATCCGGTCGTGTTGGAACAGGACATACGTTTAGCCAAAGCCGGTTCATCGGCGCATAATTTGTATCTTCATATTACGGCAGAAATGGGAATTCTGGCCGGAATAATTTTCATCTGGTTTTTGTGGCTTTTGTTCAAGAGAAATTATGATATTTTTACTAAAGAAGGTGATAAGCAACTTGGAATCTACTTTGCCGCTACACTTTTATTCGTGCCTTGGGTTTTGATATATTCTCTCACCGATATTGCGATTTTTGACGAAAGGTCTTTTTTGATGTTTGTGACTACAACGGCTTTAATTTTGGGAACAAAAAAGCCCGATTAAAATCGGGTTAAAAATCAAATCCATCTAATACTGTCGGCGGGGGAACTGCCCTGAACACCGCTTCAACACTAAGCATGTCGGTTTTTACCCTGAAAGATACTCTTACAGTATCGGCCTCACTAAGTTTATTCATGGCAATCAAAACTAAACCCAAGTCGTTATGGCTTATATTATACGGTTCGCTCATTAGACATCCAGTTAATTCTTGCATCGTCATGCTTTGATGTCTAAGCAACTCATATATCGTGTTCTTTAAAACCACAATTTTAGGTAAATTTACATTACTAAGTGATTGTCCTGCCTTTAGCATTTTATTTACCTCTCGTGTTTTCAAAAATCCTCTAAAATGTTAGGATATTTTCTGTATTATGTCAAATCCTTTGGTCACAATAAACCTCGTGGTTCTCAACGGTGAAAAGTACATCCGCCATTGTTTGGATGCGGTTTTGGCGCAGACATATCCGCATAAGCTGATCGAACTAAACATTTTAGATAACGGCTCAACGGATAAAACAAAGGAAAATATTAGAGATTCGAAATTAGAGATTAGAGATTCCGAGTTTTTCACTTTCAATCTCATTGAAAGTCCGAAAAATCTCGGTGTTTGGCCGGGACAAGAAGAATTACTAAAACACACGAGTGGCAAATATATAGTATCCTTGTGCGTTGATGTATTAATGGACAAGGACTTTATTAAAAATGCGGTAGAAGTAATGGGGAAGGATGAAAAAATCGGCGCGCTCCAGCCGAAGATATACAGCTTCGAATTGGGAATTATGAATAAAGAATCAAGAAGTGAAAACCATAATTCATTATTCCCTATTCATTATTCACGCATTATTGACACTTGTGGTTTTAAAATTTTCCGATCACGCCGTGTCATAAACATTGGCCACGGCGAGAAAGACCATGGCCAGTACGACAACCTCGGAGAAATTTTTGCCGTTGAAGGAGCAGCGCCGGTATTCCGCAAAGAAGCCCTAAAAGACTGTCAAATTAAATTAACGACATCGGATGGCCGTTGGACATCCGATGTCCCCGCAACTGAAATCACCGACCACGACTACTTCTGGTACGGCGACGATCTGGATCTGGCTTGGCGGATGAGGTTATTCGGATGGAAAGAAGTATTCGCGCCCAATGTAATCGCATGGCATGACAGACAGACAACGAAATCGATCAAGAAAAGCTGGTCCGACTACATCACCAGAGTTCCGGTGCGCAGGCAAATTCCCATCAAAAAACGCCGTCTCGACTGGAGAAATTTGCGTTGGACATTAGTTAAAAATGATTATATAATAAACATTCTGAAAGACTTGCCCCAGATCATGTTAAGAGAGATAGCCGTGCTTGGATACGCAGTTTTATTTGAACCGGCGGTGCTTAAAGAAATACCGGCATTTTTCCGATATTTACCCAAAATGCTGAGAAAAAGAAAAGAGATAATGAGGCGGACAATCATAACGCCAAGAGAAATAAGGAAATGGATCAATTAGATTTTAACTCCCATGATTTTCAAAATAAAAAGAAGCGAAAATGGGGTCGCTTTTTTTTGCTTGCCGGATTTTTAGCCGTAAGCTATATAATTTTTAACACGGCTCTATTTAATAAAGAATTTGAAATAAAAAACGAATTCGCCGAAGAAGATAAGTTTGAAGCGGCCTGGCTCAAGAAATTTGCCGGTTTATTGTTCTTCAATCAAAACCACGCCGAAGAAATAGACAAGAACTACATCATGCCAGAAAAAGAGCCAAACCGACTGGACATACTGATCCTCGGCATAAGGGGAGAAGGCGACGAGAACGCTGAAGAAGGCGGAGCATTGCTTACCGATACAATGATGGTGTTTAGCCATGACCAACTTACCAAAAAATCTTCTCTAGTTTCAATCCCCCGGGATTTCTATGTCAAAATAGGCTCAAATAAAAATAAAATAAACTCCGCTTACGAATACGGACTTCTGAGAAAAGAAGGGGCTGATTACGCAAAGAAATTAGTATCTCAAATAACAGGCGTTTATATAGATAACGCCGTCGTGGTAGATTTCTCTTCGTTTGAAAAATTAATAGACCAGCTCAGAGGCATAGATATAACTCTGACCAAATCATTCCGCGAAGAAGGCCAGTGGGGATATGCTTTTGAACTGCCGGCAGGCGAAAACCACCTGAACGGACAAAATGCTTTGTATTATGTCCGCTCGAGATATTCGTCTAACGATTTTGACCGCGCATTCAGACAACAGCAGGTATTGTTCGCGATAAAAAACAAAGTAACAACCCTGCATTTGATTTCTGATCCTATAAAAATTCTATCCGTAATTAATACATTAAGCCAAAACATAAAAACCGACATCAACATCTGGGATGTGAAAGAAATAATTGATCTTGCCAAAGAAGTGGACACCTCGCCGGCCATGTTTAAGAAAGAAGTCTTGTCAACGGAAAACCTTCTCTACCAGTCAACTGGCCCTCAAGGAGCTTATATTCTATTGCCGCAAGGAGATAGTTTTGACCAAATCAAGCAGTTATTTCAAGAAATAATAAAATAAATCTCTAATCTCAAAACCCTAATCTCTAAACAAATCCAAAAACCCAAATCTCAAAAACGTTTTGAATTTTGATATTTGAGATTATTTAGAGATTAGAAATTAGAATTTAGAGATTAGAATAGTGACTTCCATCATCATCGTCAACTACAAAAATCCGCCGTTATTGAGATTGTGTTTGTCGTCGTTAAAAAGAGCCCTCTCTGCTAACTTCAAACACGAGATATTGGTCGTTGATATTGCTTCTATTCCCGAAACAAGAAATGTGATCAAAGAATTTCCAGGGGTCAAAATAACAACATTCAAAGAAAACATCGGCTACACAAAAGGCGTTAATGAGGGGGTCAAGGCTTCATCTGGAGACTATATACTGATACTTAATCCCGACATCGTGCCCATGACAAAATCCATTGAGGGGCTTACTTCATACCTGGCAGCCAATACCAATATCGGCCTTGCCGGACCTCGACTCTTAAATTTTGACGGTTCGGTCCAAAATTCCGCCTTCCGATATTATACGCCCTTAACAGTACTCTGCCGGCGCAGTCCTTTAGGCCATACCCCTTTCGGTAAAAAAATATTGAACAAATTCGTAATGGCAGATAAAAAATTAAACGCACCCTCGGAAGTTGAATGGCTGATGGGTTCTGCTATGCTGGCTTCTCGAAAGGCAATAGATAAGGTGGGACTGATGGACGAAAATTTTTTTATGTACATGAGCGATGTTGACTGGGCAAGGCGGTTCTGGGAAAATGGATTCAAGGTGGCATATTATCCGTTTTCGGAAATGTACCATTATCACAAGAGAAGTTCGAAAGGCCGCTTCGGTCCATTAGATATTTTCATGAATAAACAGAGCAGATTGCATTTAGTTGATGCGGTAAGATACTTTAGGAAATACGGAATAAAAATTTCTAATACCTAATATCTAATTACTAATGAAATGTCTAATGCTCAAATGTCCAATTAGAGATTTGAAATTAAACATTTAGAATTTTATTAGAAACTAGGAATTAGAAATTAGATATTTTGGTTGTATTTTAAGCCATGCTAACTATTTCAAAAAAACTTTTTATTCCGTTGTTGCTGGTCGTTTTGATTGTTGGTTTTGCCGGCGGTCTTTTCTTTGAACGCTTCAACGGAGTCGAGTCCAATCCGGTTAAAATATTACTCAACAAAGACCTCGGCCAGCCTGATTATGTCGACTTCTCTTTATTCTGGGACAATTGGAATTCTTTACATAACAAATATGTAGATCAGGAGAAATTAGACACCAAAAAACTCCTCTACGGAGCGATACAGGGAATGGTAAACAGTGTCGGCGATCCGTACACGGTATTTTTTGAACCGCCGGAAAGTAAGAAATTCCAGGAAGAAATATCGGGCAGTTTTGGAGGAATAGGCATTGAAATCGGAAAAAGAAACGGCGCGCTTACGGTTATTGCGCCCATTAAAGATACGCCCGCCTTCAAGGCTGGTTTGCAGGCGGGAGACAAAATACTGCGCATAGACAGCAAGTCAACAACCGACTTGTCTATTGAAGAAGCGGTTAATCTGATAAGGGGCAAGAAGGGGACGCCTGTGGTTTTGACGATATCTTCCAACGGTTCGGACACCCGAGATGTTGAAATTGTGAGAGATACGATTAAAATACCGACCGTCGAGTGGCGGATAATAGAATCCGGCCAAAACAAAATAGCATACCTGCAAATATTTACCTTTAATCAGAATGTCGACTCTGAAGTTCAAAAAGCGGCGCAGGAAATATTAAAATCTGAAGCCAATAAACTAATTGTGGATTTGAGGAACAACCCGGGCGGTTTGCTGGATTCGGCAATCAACATCGCCGGCTGGTTTTTGGACAAAGACCAGATCGTCACAGTGGAAGCGTTCAGAGACGGCTCAAGGAATGAATTTAAGAGCAGCGGTAACGGATCATTGAAAGTTTATCCGACAATCATTCTGATAAACAACGGCTCGGCGTCTGCTTCGGAAATTTTAGCCGGCGCGCTGCACGATAACAGAAAAATAAGACTAGTCGGAGAAAAGACATTCGGCAAGGGTTCGGTTCAGGAACTGGAAAAATTTAAAGACGGCTCATCGCTTAAGGTAACCGTGGCCAAGTGGCTCACTCCGAACGGAATATCCATTTCCGATACCGGGATTGAGCCTGACACGAAAGTTGAGCTTCCGAAAGAGAAAATCGATAAAGAAGAATTTGAATTTGAGTTGGGCAAAGAGGGCAAAGACCCACAGTTGGATAAAGCCCTTGAATTATTGGAATAATTCAATATAATGCAAATCTACGAATTTATGCGAATGCAACGAATAGTTATATGAAAATTATTATACTTCAAAATATTAAAGGACTCGGACAGATAGGGGACATTAAGAATGTCTCTGACGGTTATGCCAGAAATTTTTTGTTACCGAGAAAAATGGCTAAACTGGCAACTGAAGCTTCAATAAAAGAAGTTGACGCGTTAAAGAAAAAACTAGAAGTGGCTCAGAAGCTAGAGAAAGAAAATGCTTCAAAGGTAGCCGAACAATTGAAAGATGTCGTGTTGGAATTTACAAGGAAAGCGACCAAGACTGGCAAAATCTATTCGGCTGTTACCAAGGAGGATATCGCTGAAATACTGACCAAACAACTCTCCGCCGAAGGCGGGCCAGCCTTTGGCTGGAAGATTGAACCAAACTCAGTTAATCTTGAGGGGCATGATGGAGGCCACATCAAACAGCTCGGTGAACATCTCGTCAAAATAGAACTCGCGCCAGACGTGGTTGCGGAGGTCAAGGTCAAAATTTCACAGGAAGAAAAATAATTCCGCCTTCTTTTCGCTTCAGACTCTAGCCATCCTCGACACGCCTCCGGTTCCCCCGCGAGGGACCTCGGCTACTTTCGCCCAACCTTTTCTCGGGCAGTTAAACGATTATACTGCCCTCGACCGTGCAAAAGGTTGGATCTCTAGTGTCTCGTCATGACTAGAGTCTTAAGCTACCTTGCTTGGCGTTCGACAGAAACTTCTCTGAAAACCTGTCACTATTGGAATCCATCGCCAGCTGGCGGACCGGTTAAACCTCGTCCTCTTCCTCAACTCATCAAGTGATTCGAAGATAATAAGGCCTCGCTTCCTTGATGGCTTAGCTTGTACTTGTTGGCCAGCGAGAAGCCATCCCTATTTGAATCACTATGACAAATAGATAGCAGTTGCAGATGAGCGACGCGATTTTTCTGGGAAACCGAGTCGGGGATGTCAGGTTCGGTCGAGCTCAGCTCGATCCGCATGGCCTGACAGGGGTGACCCCGAGCGGTCAGAAAAATTAGGAGTGAATCGCAACTGCTCTATGAGGAGTCCGTGATGAAAATGAGGATGGCTTCGAACGAAAGATGAGGAATCGTGATGAGAAGACGACAAGGTCGAACAAAAATATATATCTTTTACGCTATTCATTGTATAATTAAATCATGCGAAAAGAATTCCAGACAAACGGTTTGAGATGGATTCATATATCTAAGCCAACCGGGGAAGATGCTGAATTTGTAAATACGCTTTTCCCTTTTAACCCTTTCGTCATTGAGTCTATCACCGCCCCGACCCTACATCCTTTGGTAGATGATTTTGACGATCATCTTTTTCTCATAATGCACTTCCCGATCATCTATAAGGACTGGCAGTCAAATGAAACTGCCGAAGTTGATTTTCTTATAACTAAAAACTTGCTTATCACCGTTACTTATTCGGACTTTGAGCATATTGAACAAATCTTCGGCTTTCTTAACAGCAACGAGAAATTAAAAAAACAAGTAACCCGCCACCATACCGGTTTTATGCTCCACCATATAATTGACTATATGTTTCAGAAACTCGTCAGCCATCTTGATTTTATGGAAGGGGAAATCACGGAAATCGAAGACAGGATTTTTGAAAAAAGAAATGTCAGGATGATAGAAGAAATTTCTCACATCCGAAGGGATATATTGGATTTCAGGAGACCGCTTAAACCGCAGTCAGCCGTTCTCAAAATGTTTGCGGAAAAAGCTGAAAAGTTTTTCGGCAAACCGATGGCGCCGTACTTAACCGATATAATCGTAACCGAAGACAGGATAATGAGCATCATCGATAACCAAAAAGAAACCGTCGACGCTCTTTACCAAACAAACGAGTCGCTGATGTCATCCAATATTTCAAGCATCATTACCATCCTTACAATATTTTCAGCGGTCATAATGCCGCTTAATCTCATGGCATCTCTTTGGGGAATGAATCACCAGACCATGCCGTTGCGCGACGGACAGTTTGATTTTTGGATAATCATGGGGATTATGGCTATCATCGCAGTATCACTGCTTGTCCTGTTCAAGAAAAAAAGGTGGTTATAACTTCACAAAAATAGGAAAATAGGGTCTAAATTGAACTATTGACAAGATGGTTTTTTTTATGTTATAATTAAAGGGTAGTTATGTTGACAACAGCTTTGCTGGGCCGGTCGTCGAGTCGAACTCGACTAATCGCATAGTGCGAGCCGGTTTAGCGAAGCACAGCCCCGGCCAGCTCAGCTGGCCCCGTAAACCCCGCAAAATGGCCAGGCCATCGCGGGGGACGAAGGAGACAGAAATGCAGCGTTTTCAAATCGTTCGGCAGATCTCGGGCGAACGGAAGCAGATCGACGGCCGGCTAGTCGACACACTAATGGCCATCGTCCGATTCCCGGACAGTGACACGACCCGCCACCTCCAGCGGCACGACGGCCGCTGGACGGGTTGGAACTCGGACCGCGCTCGTCGTGAGCGCGCCGGGATTCTGGAAACACGCCAGAACTACGACGAAGCCGTCGCGGACGGCGAGTCGTTGGTCAGCAAGCTCGAGGCAAAGCTCGCCGATCTGAAAGGCAAGCGAGGCACCAAGGCCACAGCGGAGCGCAAGCGTCTCCGAGAACTGATCAAGGGCAACAAAGCGACGCTCGCGGTTCTCAAGACAGGACAAGCCCACGCCGTCGCGATCGCAGACAAGGTCGACGAGACCCACCCCGAAATCGTCGAGTTCGCGTAACCCATGAATTCGACCCCACCACACAAGACGCACCTGCCACAGGCAGAGCCAGCGCCGCCCCGACCACAAGTCGGGGTTCCTTTTTTATATCAAACTAAAACCCGCCTCTTCGGCGGGTTTTAGTTTGCAACCACATTCACTATTTTTACTAATCGCCTCTGACCGTTGAAGAGTTTCTTTTTCTTGGTGGTAAATTTAACCTTGCCGACGACTACGGCATAGATAGTATAATCATGGCCGAGACGAACGCCGTCTCCGGCGAGAAATTTAGAACCTCTTTGGCGGACGATAATATTGCCCGGTTTTGCAATTTGACCAGCGTATAATTTTACGCCAAGATATTTGGGTTGCGAATCTCTGCCTAATTGTGTACTGCCGATGGCTTTGGTATGTGCCATTTTTGCCTACGAGTGCAGCGAATAGCTGCAAACATGAGCATCTCGCCGAAGTCTGTAAGACGTAGGCGGACGCCAATGTTTTCATAATTATGAAGTATACCCTATCAAAATTCCTCAACTTAATCAAGTCCCATCAGCACCATCTTTTTCTTGCCGCTTGTATCGGCTTAATTAGCATGATCAGCTATAACTTGGGTCAAATTAACTCACTAGAGAAAACACCCATCAGCATTAAAAATTCAGCGAACAACAAAGCTGAAATTTTTGATGCCGTAAACCCTAAGTCCCAAACTCTAAATTCTAAACAAACTCAAAACTCAAAACCTCAAACCCAAAAACTAGATACAAGGGTTGTTGTTTCTAAAAATTTCGATAAGTACCACTATTCTTGGTGCTCCGGCGGGAAAAGAATCAAACCGGAAAATCAGATATGGTTTAACTCCGCTCAAGAAGCAGAATCAAAAGGATATGTTTTGGCAGGGAATTGTGCTAAATAAGAAGTTGACATAAAACTAAGGCCGTGCTAACATATTGGCACAGTTTTCGGTTCGTTGAAAAGGAGACAGAATGTCAAAATTAGATAAAAAATACCTCAAGGAAGTGTGTAAACTTGGTGGAGGGACATTTGCTTGTAGTTATTTAGGGATGGAGGCCGGAGGAGCTGAGTGTCTAAAAGGCACTAGTTTCCAAAGAATAATTGACCAGAGACGCGCTGAAAAAAGCATGTGGGCTATGGGAGATAATTGTTCTGGTCATCCAGATTTCAAATTGACTCAAGAAACTATTAACTAAAAAATTCGATTACTTAGCGCGGCAACCCCGCGCATTTTTTTATTTGACAAATTATAATTTTTAGCTTAAAATATATATTCTGTTATGTTTTAATATCTAGCCAATGCAAATCAGAAACATCGCAATTATTGCTCACGTTGACCATGGGAAAACAACCCTTACTGATGCCCTAATGAAACAAACAGGTATGGTTGAGGAGGGATTCAGTATGGACATAAACGCGCTTGAGAAAGAGCGCGGTATTACTATTTATGCCAAGAACGCCTCTCTTTTTTACAAAGATACGAAAATAAATATCGTCGACACTCCCGGCCATGCGGATTTCGGTTCAGAAGTAGAGCGAGTCTTAAGATCAATTGACTCTGTGTTACTTATCGTGGACGCCCAAGAGGGACCGATGCCCCAGACCAAATTTGTTTTAAAAAAGTCTCTGGAACTGGGGCTAAAGCCGATACTGGTTATAAACAAGATAGACAAGCCGGCGGCTAAGCCCAATGAAGCCCACGAAAAAGTTCTGGAACTTTTCATGGATCTAGGGGCCAACGACGAACAGCTGGACTTTAAAACCATCTATGCCAACGGACGAGCGGGAATAGCAAAATTAAAAATGAAGGACGAGTCAAAGGATTTGTCTCCTTTGCTTGATCTGATACTCAAAGAAGTGCCGCCGGCGCCTTCTGATACTTCAGCTCCGTTGCGTTTTCAGCCATTTAATCTTGGGTACGATAATTTTTTGGGCCGGCTTGGTATCGGCAGAGTTTGGTTCGGGACTATGAAGGTAGGGGATAGTGTATTTATAAAAAAGCCGACAGAGATTCTAGGGGCGGCTAAAGCACACCCCCAAGAAACTTCTCCGAGCACTGGTGAAACTCGCACGGGAAAAATAACTAAATTATTTAATTTCCGAGGGATGGAGAGGAAAGAAACCGATGAAGCACAAGCCGGCGATATCGTCATGATTGCCGGACTTCCGGACATATACATCGGAGAAACCGTATGCGCCTCTCCTGATGTGGAGCCCTTGTCGGCTATCAGCGTAGATGAGCCGACCATATCTTTGAACTTTCTGGTTAACGACTCTCCGTTCGCCGGAAGAGACGGAAAGTTCGTGACCAACAGACAATTAAAAGAACGACTGGAAAGAGAGCTTGAGGTCAATATCGGGCTGAAAATTTCCGCCGAAGGCGGATCCGCCTCTGGCGGAGATTTTTCAAGTACTGCTTACAAAGTTTACGGCCGAGGAGAACTCCACATCGCTATCCTGCTTGAAAATATGAGAAGAGAGGGCTATGAGCTTCAGGTCTCACAACCGCAGGTGATTATCAAGGAAATAGACAACCAAAAAATGGAACCATTTGAAGAGGCGCTTATTGACGTTCCTGAAAATCTGTCCGGAGTGGTTATACAAAAACTCGGCAAGCGAGCCGGAAAAATGATGAATATGGTCCAACACCACGGCGAAGTTCGCATTACTTTTGAAATACCGACACGCGGTCTTTTGGGCTTCAGGAACGAGTTTATGATTGATACTAAAGGCGAGGGGATACTCGCAAGCCACTTCATCGGCTTTCGACCCTATGCTGGGGAAATAAAAAAGAGAAGCGTCGGTTCTATGGTTTCTATGGAAACAGGCAAGGCGCTTGGTTTTTCGTTATATAACCTCCAGGACAGAGGCAAGTTATACATCGGGCCGACTGCCGAGGTCTATGAGGGGATGGTCATTGGTGATGTATCAAAAGGAAACGACATGTCCGTTAACCCTATCAAAGGTAAAAAATTAACGAATATGCGGGCTTCGGGTTCAGATGAAAATATAATTCTCGTCCCTCCGTCTCCGATAACCCTTGAGACCGGTCTGGAAATTATGCAAAACGACGAATACCTCGAAGTAACGCCTAACAACGTCCGGCTGAGAAAAAGATACCTTACGGAAAATGACAGAATAAGAGCAGCCAGAAGTTCAGCTTCTCAATAAAACCGTTCAGCCAACAATTATCATCGAGATGTCAGAAATTTCCCAGCAGAAATTCCTAATTCATTCTCCGGTTTTCGCTCCCCTTCACTATGTTCAAGAACCGGCCCGCTCAAACCTGCGGTGCTCTCTAATAACAGTCGGCCTCACTCGATAATAATCAAGCGAGGCCTTGGTTCTATGAAGAAACTTACGAAGGCTGTAACGGGTAGAGTTCGAGCGGTAGCATTTATATTATTTTACTTAACCAAAACTCATTCTCCCAACTCCATAGTTCCTTACAGGCGAGGAATGCCTTAATATCGTTTTCAAAGGTGGTTAACTCCTTCAATTCGACTTCGCCCTGCATCGGGCCCCATTCGTGCTGGCACTGGCCTTTCTCGCCACGAATTTTTTCACGACCGCCCTTGTCTCGCAAAGTTGCGGGACATTTAAGGCAATGCTTTGACTGGTCAAGACGCAATATCCAACGGGTCAGGGGAGGCATAGACGGATCTTCTTTCAACGCTTCAATATAAGCTGATGTCTGCACATTATAATCCCGATAAATCGCCATTGAGGTTTTAATGTCTAGAACGCCGAGTTTACCGTTGAGTTCGGCAAGTACATCCATCGTACCAGCATAATGATGTTTTTTACTTACCACTCGTTCTTCCACTTTATGAGCGACGAGTTCATTCTGGCCGTAAAAATCCATAAAGGCCGACACTGCTGGCTTCACGGAATCTGGGATAACTACCGGCTCTTTGCGCAATATAGCCTCGACTGTTTCATGAAGCAAGGTTCCTTCTTCTGCCGACTTTGCTTTAATTGCTTCTCCGGTTTTAAAATCAGGCAAAGCGGCATAATACATATATAAAGCCGGCTTGGCTTTTATGCCGACAATAGCCGTCACGCGAGGATACCAAAGGTCGTCAATGACATAACCGTTCGCATCCATGAAACTTTGTTTGTCTTTGTACCACTGCATATTACAAGTTTAGCAAATTTCTAATTACTAATTCCTAATTTCTAAATATAATGTCTAATCCTTAAATTTCTAAAATTGGTCATTAGAAATTGGGGATTTGATTAGAAATTAGATATTAGAAATTAGTAATTCATCAAATAAACCTTGTTTATTTGATGTTAATGTATTTTTCCCAACACTCATAAAGTTTCTCTGTTGCCAAAACATCATCAAAACAATATTCGGCGATTTTCATATATTCTTTGTCCTTGAATAATTGTGCGACATCTTCACCTGATATTCCTTCCGACTTGGGACTTTTGATACCAAAGGCCCGACACCACATGTGTAAACCGCCCTTGCGCCTCACCGCGCCAAAAAATGTCAGACGGTCCAGCAAATCAAGATGTGTTATTATTTTGCCGTATTGCTCCGATTCATATCTATATGTCATTAAATTCTTGGCCGGTTTAATTTTATTTATCGCTGAACGAATCATCAGATACGGAGCATCAAAACCGCGTCCGTTGAATGTGATGAATTGATCGTAGTGAGCGGACGCGTCCCAGAAGCTCTTCAGGAGGTCTTTTTCGGTTTTATGGCGAATGTATTGGACATTATCGTTTTCTGTTTTTTCATAACTTCCGTCAGGAGAAAGAAAGTAAACAGCACCCTTACTTGTTTCGGGATTTAATACTCCTATTGCCACCACCTGCCCCGTTAGGGGAGAGAAGCCAAGCCCGTCTTTGACCGCTTCAACGTCTTCAGGTGTTTCGGCAAAACGCAAAAGCAGTTCCTGTGACTTGTTGTCCAGGGAATCAAATTCAACACCAACGGTCTCAATATCGAAAATCAGTTTAGGCATTTGTTAGCCACTAGCAACTAGCCAATAGCGATTAGAAAAGCGATAAGCAATACTTATTGTAAAATTTTATTTTACAAATGACAAACCTAGATATTCAAAAACCGACAGGGGAATGCCGGCTTTAATCTTGATAGTACGTCGCGCAATATACCTTTTCAGACGTTCAAATACTGGCCTAATTGAGACGTTACCTTAAAAACCCCAATATGAGCTTAAGTATTTGAGAAGTTATAGATATAACTACAAGAAATATTTCAATTACTAGAGTAACTACCGCTTTTACTGCCCCCACAAAATCGTCTGAAGATATATCTCTGGGCGTTAAAAACTGCCTTAAGTTAATATCCGGCAGATCTTGTGATTCGTTAAATTTGGGGCTTATGGGTATATTCGTATCTATGTTTATCTTATTAAAGTTAAGCGGCAGATTAAATTTAAACCTTTCCAGTGTGTCTCCGGCACCTATGCTCTTGATACCGGCTTTATTTATGTTATCCAGCGGATTTAAATTTAAAGAAGATTCGGAATTTAAATTTAGTTCATCCCCTGCCGCAAAATTAAAATTTAGTAATGAAAAAGCACTTAGAACAATCACACAAATCCGAATATTGGTTTTTGACGATTTAACCATGAATTAAATTATACTACTCCCCCACCCTAGCCAGCAAACTTGACTAAATTTAGTAAATATTGTGTAAATATAATCCCTAATCGTTCTTGATGAAAAGCGTTATCTCCTGCCACATCAATGCTATTGCTGCCTTAACGGGAAGAATTGACAACATGTATTTTAAATCAACTAACTCTCTAATCACCCAGCCCCAGAAACCTTTTACATTTACGCCTCCCCAAAGATGGGCAAGTGCATATTTGCCGCCAACGGGGGCTATCCAAACATCAAAGAAGGGGTTATAGCTTACTAGCTTATCAGATTTTAGCGACCGCAAAATGTTTTTGGCTGCTATTTTGCCCTGCTCCACGGCAACATAAGCCAAAGCCGGAACTAATCTTCCGGTTTTCTGATCTTGAAATTCAACATTATCCCCCGCCGCGAAAACATTCGATAAGCCGGCAACCTTAAGACTGTCGTCAACGACTATTTTCCCGTTGCCGGCCAAAGACATGCTCGGCAAGTTTTTGAGAATATCCAGCGGTTTTACTCCGGTAGTCCACACTACCAAATCAACATCTATGGTTTTTCCGTTCTTTAGTTTTATGTAATCGCTTCTGACTTCTTCAACCGCCGCTCCTTCCGTTACCTCAACACCTAACCGGGTAAGCCGCTCCATTATAACAATCCGCTCTTTGTCTGAAATCATCGGCAATATTTTTGGAGCCGCTTCTATTAGAAGCACTCTCTCGCAACGACCCTTGATCCCGCGTGCTTGAGTAAATTTTTTGACGCAGCAAGTAAGTTCGGCGGCAACTTCAATTCCAGTGAAACCGGCGCCGATGACTGCAATTTTTACCCCGTAGTGAATTTTCCGAAATTCTTTTGGCGACTTCGTCGCAGTCGGAAAATCTACTACGGGGTTTATAGGCTCGCTTTTGACATCGCCTTCGCGTTGAGTTGCAAAAACCAACTCGTTTATTTTTTGATTCAGCGCCAGTCCGTTTTCTAAACTTTTAAAACTAAAGGCGTATTCTTTAACTCCGGGAACTCCAAAATCAGATGACTGGCTGCCGAGCGCGATTATCATATAGTCATAATCGAGTATCTCCCCTCCCCTGGTGGCAACTTTTTGATTCTCAACATCTATGGAAAATATCTCCGCTTGGATAAATCTAATTTTCTTAGCAGAAAAAATATCCGAATATGGGATACATATCGTTTTCTTTAACCGAATGGCGAACGGATCTTGTTTTAACCCATAAGCCGACGCCACTTCATATAAAGCTGGGACAAATAGGTGATAGCTGTTTTTGTCTACTAAAGTTATCTCGGCTTTACTTCCAATCTTTTTTTCCAAATCTAAAGCGCAACGAATGCCACCAAATCCTCCCCCCAATATCAAAATTTTATGCATAAAATTTACAACCCCTACTACAAGTAGTCATTTGGATTTACTGTATTATTATAATTGAAATACAGTTGACCATTCTTTTCATTAATATAGGTGAAAAACTCTTTATATATGCTCAAGTGGACATGAGAACCAGTTGAAAATCCAGTTGAGCCCTCATAACCAATTATATCACCGGCTTTAACCTGGCTGCCAACTCTTACAAACTCAAAAGCGCTCAGGTGGCCGTAAACACTGACTAAATCATACGGCGGATGCTTGATAGCCACCCAATTTCCCCATCCGTCATTTTTGCCGTTAGCAACAACCTCTCCGTCGCCTATCGCCTTAACCGGGCTACCGTAACCGGAAGCCATATCAATGCCGTTGTGAGGCGCTCCGCCGTAAGGTCCGCGCCTTGAGTTACATCGAGCATATCTGGTACATCCGTATCCTTGAGTAATTCTATAGTCTTCTTCCGGCCACTTGAAAAGATCGGTTCCCTTTTTAGGCAAGTTGTGCGCTTCCACACGAAGAATATACAGTCCACCCTGTATAATCTTGGTCTCAATCTCTTTCATCTCCGTAAAAAAGAGCGACTGTTTTCTCTCCACTTCTTCAAGCAGCCTTTGATACTCGGCTTCCTGTCCTTTGGTAACTTTTAGCAAGCCATCTTTTTCTTTTTGGGTACCGCCTAAAGCTAGTTTCTGACTAGACTGCTGGCGATTTAAATTTTCAAGTTCCCGCTTTTTATTTTCCAGGTTAGATTTATGGTTTTCGTAAGCGTTTTTTGTGGAACGCAAATCGTTGACTAACGAAAGCAGACTTTCGCTGACACTGGTTGCCTGCTGAACCCGGTTGAGAAAATCAGAGATGTTGGCATTCTTCATCATGGCAACAAGCAGGCTCTCTCTGTCTTGCCGATAAAGTTCAAGCAATAGTTCCCCAATTGCGCTTTTCTGATATTCAATCCTGCCTTGAGTGGTATATATTTCGTCAGTCGTGTTTTGTATTTCTATGCCCGTGCTGTTGATTTTTTTTATAGTGATATTTATTTGGGTTTTAAGGCTATTTATCTGATTCTGGAGAATTGAAATTTCTTTATTCAACGATTCAGCATTGGCGTGTTCTTTAGCAATATTCTGGCGATATTGTTCGGCTTGCTGTTCAAGCCGTTCTATCTCCTGGCGCAATTGGGAGATTCGTTCATCGTCGGTTTGGGCAGTAGCTGCTGGCACAAAAAAAATCAGCGCAAAAAAAAGAAGCAAGCCAATTAGAGACACTAGAGACCCAGCCCTTTGCATGGTCGAGGATAGTATAATCGTTTCACTGTCCGAGAAAGGGCTGGGCGAAAGTAGCCGAGGTTGCACGCTGGGCAACCGGAGGCGTGTCGAAAATTGGCTTGCTTCTTTTTTTTTCATGGCAACTTATTGATTGCTGTGTCTATTCTTCTCAAGACGGTCTCTTTTGTCAGTATAGCCGCTACATCAACCGGATCCGGAGACTTTTCTTTGCCTGTTAACGCAACCCTGAACGGCCAATATACCAATCCCCTGCTTGCCCCGAGTGGAATCGAGGGATCGCCCAGTTTTTTGCTTAAATCATCCAGAGCCAACCGCAAGGAGTCTTTATCAGAACCGTTCCAATTTTCAATAACCCTTTTTGTTTCATTCAAGGAGTTTGTAATTTCATCTTTTGTGAATTTTTTCCAATTCAAAAGTTCAGAATCATAACTTGGCTCTTTCCATAAGTAACTAAAATCATTTATGTCAGACAACTTATTTAACCGTTCCGTGATAAGCGGTATAGCCACGTCAAGCATTTCCGGCAGATTTGTTAATTGTTTAATTGTTAAATTGTTTAATTGTTTTATGTATTGCGAATTTATCCAGTTCAATTTTTCTACATTAAAAACTGCGCCAGCCTTGTGGATTTTTCCGAGCTCAAACTCGTTTACCATTTCCTCTTTTGTTATGATTTCTTTACTGAAGGTGTAACTTAATCCCCCGAGAAAATTTAAAAGCGCTTCCGGTAAATAATCTTGTTTATAATCCAAAGTTCCCGTACCGCCATGGCGTTTAGAAAGTTTTGACCGATCTAATCCTAAAACAAGAGGAAGGTGGGCAAAGAAAGGAATTTTAAAACCAAGAGCTTCGTATATTAAAATTTGCTTAGGAGTATTGGAGATATGATCCTCTCCTCGAATGACATGGGTAATGCCCATCTCAGCGTCGTCCGCCACAACAGCAAAATTATAAAGCGGATCTTCAATAGCTCGAGCAATCGAAAAATCACCCAACAACGCCTCCTGAAACTCTATTCTCCCTCTGATCTGATCGTCGAAGGAAATAATGCGGCCAGAGCTTTCATTTACCGCTAAGCGAATAATGCCGCCGGGTATTTTATTTTTGTCCGTATTTTTATGCTCGCAGAAATGGCGAGGCGCCTCTTTTCTGGCTTCTTGCTGTTGCCGTTCCGCTTCCAGATCTTCTTGGCTGTGGTGACAATAAAATGCTTTCCCTTCGCTAAGTAATCTCTCCAACAACTCTTTATGTTTATGTAAATTGTCGCTTTGCCTGACAAAATCTCCGTTTGGCATTAAATCTAACCAAGCCAGTGCCTCTCTTATGCCGTTTTCGGACTCTTTGGTTGAGCGAATTTTGTCTGTGTCCTCAATCCGCACATAAAAATCTCCGCCATTTTTACGGGCAAAGAGCCAGTTATAAAGCGCAGATTGAGCATTGCCGACATGGAAAGATCCGGTCGGCGACGGAGCTATCCGTACTTTAACTTTATCCATGTTGTAATTTTACTCTAAAACGACAGTATCCTCAACCTTTTAAACACGAAAACCCCCGGCGCGCATTTAACTGCACCGAGGGGTTCAGAGCTCATCTTCCACTTTCATTGATCTCATGTCGCACCTCCTGTGTTTTAATTATACACCTTAATAACCATTTTGTCAACTTCTTTTGTTTTGATTTATCTAGAATAATTAGGTTAATTAGGATAATTGGAAGTTTTCACCTTATGTTCATCGTCGAAGTTATTCCTTTAACGCTTCTCCCTCCCAATGTGCCTCAAATTTTGAGTTACTTTTGTGATTCTCGACTGGCAAAGGGGGCAATAGTCGAAGTAACTCTAAACAAAAGAAAAGTTAAAGCCGCAGTCATATCTTCAAGTTCTTTAGAAAAAGAAAAGTTAGCGCTAAAAAAAGTCGATTTTCAAATCAAAAAAATAAGTAAGGTATTGTTTGAAAAACCCCAGATAAGCGATTACCAATTAAAACTTGCCATCTGGATCGCAAAATACTATCACGCTCCGCTTGGTTATACTCTCAAAACCATTCTCCCCCCTTTCGCCTTCAAAAAGAAATACCCAATAACTCCGCAAACCCCGCTTATCCACAATTTTTCATTAACGACACGGAATGTCGTTAATCCGCAGTTGTGGGTTTATAAGACAAAGGGACTAATTACTCACCTTGAGTCATTAATAAAAAAAACAGTTGATGATTCAAAACAAGTTCTGATAACGGTCTCGGAAAAAGCGTCGATTAAGTATTTTTTTGAGAACCTTTCAAAAAAATTTGACGTTTCAGTCATATCTTCCGACTTACCGAACGAGAAGCTATACGATGCTTGGAGAAAAGCCGGAACAGGAGAGGCAAAAGTAATTATAGGAACGCGCCAGTCTTTAAATATGCATTTCAAAGATCTCGGTCTGATCATAGTCGATGACCCGTCTCATGAATTTTATAAATCTGATATGGTTCCGCGCTATAACGCCGTTAAACTGGCAGATAAAGTAGCCGAACTAAACGGGGCTCGGCTTGTGCTCACATCGGTTCTTCCAAGCGTTGAGGATTACCACAAAATTAAAAATGGCTCTTACGAATTTAAAAATCTGGAAAATCGGCCGAAATTCGAAACAGAGATTGTCGACATGTCTCAGGAAATAAAAAATTCAAACTGGTCGCCTATCAGTAAAAAACTGGGCGAAAAACTTCTTGAATACCTTAAAAACAACAAAAAGATCCTAGTCTTATCCCCTCGAAGGGGCTATGCCGGAATCCTGATATGCGGCAACTGCGGTTCGGCCGTGAAATGCCCTCAATGCGAGGTCGCCATGCGCACACACAGATCAGTTGAAATGATTTTGGCTTGCCACCATTGCGGAATATCCAAATCAATGCCTGAAAATTGCCCCACATGTGGAAGCCATAGCCTGAAAACCGTCGGTCCTGCCGGCACTCAGAAAATATATGAAGAAATAAGACGCCGTCTCATCGCCGCTGACATTAAGTCTCCCGTATTAGCTCTTGATACGGATATAGTAAAGAACGAAACGGAAGAAGAGGAGATAATTTCGGAAATACTTGCCCCGCACCAAGCCCGCCCCTCATCCGTCAATAAGACGGATTGGCGGTCAGCGGAGAAGCTTGGTGCGGGGTCTAAACCAGGGCCATCAGTTCTTGTCGCTACGCAAATGGTTTTCTCCCACCGTTTCTATCTTAACTTTGACTTGATAGGCATTGCTAACGCGGACGCTCTCATAAATATGCCAGATTTCCGATCTGAAGAAAATTTATTTTACCACATAGAAAAACTTGTCGGCTTCGAACCAAAAAAATTACTGATACAGACATACAATCCTGAAAGTATAATAATCGGAAAAGCAGCCCGCAACGATTATGTGGAATTTTATGATAATGAGCTCAAACTTAGAGAAGCATTAAATTATCCTCCGTTTTACCGGCTGGTTAAATTAACCTTCCGGCACAATGACAAAACCAAGGCGTCTTACGCCGCCAGAATAACAACGGAAAAATTAAAAATGGCTGTTGCGAGATCGCGACTGGGCGAAGAAATAAAAGTCATAGAAGCAACCCCAGCATACATAGAAAAGGAAAGGAATCTGTACGCCTATAACATTTTTCTGAAAGTACGAGAAAACTATCAGAACATCAACGAATTACTTAAATACGCCGGCCCAGGGTGGATTATAGACGTCGAACCAAGAACGCTCCTATAATGTAAAGAGTCATGATCGCTGCTTTAATTTTGAGTTTCTATATTAAGCGGGGCCACTTCTATGATCTTTTTATTTTCCGGATTGTAGAGAATCGCTTTTTTATTATTGGGATAGATGAGCACCTTATCCCCCGCTTTGGCTTTAGTGAAAAAGGGCTGATTGGATAGTTTTACCGGATCGTTGACGGTAGCTATAACAGGAATTTCGTTATTAGGCAAAACAATGATTTTTGATATTTCAGCTAACAATTTGATGGTTTCTTCTTGAGCCACTCTTTCGGGATCTTTGACCACACTCTGAACTCCATACCAGTAAAAAATAGATAAGCCTATGGCCATTGCCACTAACCAAACCAAAACAGGCCGTTCCGTGACAATTGCTTTGAGCAAGTTGAATTTAGGAACTAGAATATTGTTAAAAGCTCGGTTTTTAACAATTCGCGACGGCCAAGTCTCTTCTGTTTCTAGTTCAGTTATCACATCGGGGGTATTTTTAGAAACCAAAGTTTCAGACAGTAACTCCTGGGGCGATTCTAAAACCGGCCTTAAAACCGGCTCTACGACAAATTCAGGCACTTCTTTTTTGACCGTTCTTGTCTTTCTCGGTTTTTTAATTAGCACTGCTGAAATGTCTTTTTTAAGCATGAGGATTTTGGTGCCCTCCTCTAATTTTTAGTATCATCAGACCTGCTTACTCAATACCCTGACAGCTCTTTCGAGAATTTGAACTCGTTTTTGTAGATTAAGAATATCACTTTTCTCAAAGCGTTCCACGATTTCTTTGACTTCATCTATTTGGTATTCCAGTTTACTGAATCGCCTGTCATGTTCTGATAGTTTAGCTTCAACTCGATCCAGCCTTTTGTCTGTACCCTCAAATCCTCTTGCAACCATTACGGCTAATTTTTCCAGAGTCATTTTCCCGTTTTTATTTTCTTTTTTGTTTTTCATCATTCTTTTTAATTTTATTCAGAAAATTTAATACCGGCTTACCGCATTTTAAACAAAAAGTTTGTCTAGAAAAGTAGGCGTCTGCTCCAGCTAACACCACATCGCCCTTAATTTCTTTTTTACAAACATCGCATTTAGTGACAAACATGCTGACAATATAACAAAAGGAGATATCCTTGCAAGTGGACAATGATGTCGGTCTATTCCGCAAGTATTTCAGCCGATGTTTCCGGGGTACTTTCGGGTGATGCTTCGAGAGTAGGAGTTGGTTCTGGCGTTGCTTCCGGCGTCGGTTCGGCGGCATCAGAAGATGTCGGCGCGACATCTTCTGATGCCGTTAATTCTGGCTCTGGCTCAGGAGTTGGCAATTCAGAAGGACTTGGCGTTAGTTCAGGCTCTGGAGAAGGCGTCGGGCTTTCTAAAGGCGCAGGCGTGTTTACCGGCTCGTTTTCCCCAGTAGTAGAAGTTCCGGTTACGGCTTCGCCGAAGACCTGTCTAAACTTTTCTCTGGTAACACAGATGTCATCAACGCAAAGTTCGTTTGTCTTTACTTTTTGGAAAGTTCCGACAGTTGCCGTAACGTTTTCCGCCACCACATGCGCCACTCTCAGCAGCCCCTTTTCAAACACGATATTAAACGCATCTTTAAACATAGAAATAACGGCGTTGAATATTAAACTGCCATTTACCGTGTTGCCATTAATAACCATCTCATCAGGCACCAGCTGGCCGTTGGCTGCTTCCAAGACCGTGATCTTGTCATTGAGTTCCTGAATGGCTTTAACAATTAATGGGGTCAGGCGTCCGTAATCAACTGACCATGGATTCATTTTTGGATCATCGCCGCCGACAGTAACCGCATACGGGTATATTTCATACAGTTCTTGAGCAATGAGTCCTTGTGTTTTGGCTTTATTTGGGTCGCTGATAAAGTTAAACTCACGGACTGATATCTCTATTAACTCATTTAGACCAAGCCCTGAATCAATGATATTTTCCTTGAGACGCCGGTCTGAAGTGGTATTATATGTCACAGCCGCAGCGCCTGAATTTTGCGTGACACTGCCTATGATTGAATTAGCCGCGTTTCGAAAGATAATATATGTCCCTGCTTCAACATCAGCGCTTGGAAGTAAGTCAAGATGTGCGCCAAATGTACCTTTAATAGTGAGGATTGAGCCTGAGTTAAAACTCGTCGTCCCGATGCTGACGTTGCCGCCAAGTGGATTTAAGGCAATAGGATAGGAGTTGCCGCTTGAAGAAGTATGACGATGTTGAATTGAGGCGGCAAATGGGGTTGTGGTGTCAATAGTAAATGCCAAATCTGTTAATCCGTTGTCAATGTTCAATAATGCGGCGGTATCCACTGTAAGTGATGGGTCAGTATCGCCACCCACTATTGATAATTTTGAATATGGCCCCGTCGTCCCGATGCCGACGTTGCCGGTGGAAGCGATTCTGACCATTTCGGTATCGCCTACAAAAAGACGAATAGAATTTGTATCTGTTGTGCCGGTTGTGCCGGCATGAAGTTCTAATAAACCGCCGGCCCCGCTTCTGTTGGTGCCGCTCATGCTAATTCTTGCGCCACGAGCTGACGAATCGGCGCCGGCAGCTGATAACACAATATATCCATCATCAGCCCCATTGGTAGTGGCCAGACCGATTACATTGTTTTTGGCTATGGACAGTAGTGTTTGCGGGCTTGTTGTCCCAATCCCCATGTATCCCGTTGAGGCAATCGTCACAATCGGACTATTGTCGTTGTTGAAAATATTGAGTCGTTCAGTGCCGTTGCCCAATCCGATTGAGAAGTTACTTTGGTTAACTGCGCCGGAACCATTGCCTCTAAAGAAAGCCGAGGCGCTGGCGGTGTTGTTGGCGATGAATATCTGGGAGATGGAAGCGAATTGAGCAGAGATGGAACCGTCAACTTCCAAGTCCCCGGAAACAAGCAAGTCATTGCTTGCCGAGATGTAATTTGCATGGCCGGTAGTTGATGTCCCGAATCTGTTGTAGCTTTGCGAGCTGAAGCCCCCGACTTGCAATGCTCCGAAGAGGCCGTAGCTAGCCGAGGCCGTGCCTTGGACTTCAAGGACCGTAACCGGGACTGTTCCAAGGCCGAGTCTGGCGAATTGGGGGGTGGCCGAAGTATGAATATCCTGGGGTGTTGACAGAGTGACGGTTCCG
>Ga0155679_112_pt1 | contig 50590 bp, 37 predicted proteins | sample RifCSPlowO2_01_FD_107336 | JGI IMG/M metagenome (GOLD analysis project Ga0155679, IMG submission 107336) | Candidatus Yanofskybacteria bacterium RIFCSPLOWO2_01_FULL_42_49
TATTTCATTTCTCTCACTTTTTGAAAGATGTGAGAATTTTTTTTAATTTTTTCATTTCTAAATTCTACAAGTGATCGGATTCAAATGCGAATTTAGGTTTTGCCCAACTCCTTTACTGTGAGGTTCACATGGCGAAGGCAGATCTAAAGCAGGTGGCGTAACCGATGAGTCGGTGGCGCCACTCCTGTTTCGTCAGAGGAGGGTACAGTCCTGTATCCTCCAGAGGCCCGCCTTTGCGAGCTGAAGCCCGCTTCGGCGAGGCAAAAGCCCGCGCATCGTTAAGCGCAGGGCTTACTGGCGACCACCGCCGCGGGATAAACGAAAACTCCCGCGGTTCCAACCAACCTGTACATGCGCTGAAAAAGAAAGGAGTAGCAAGGGCTTGAAAAATGAAGCGGAGGAACTCCGCTAACACAAATTCCCCAGTTTTTGCTAGTTTTGTCTGATACAAAACTAGCATCTCTTTCCGCGACCCCGCACTTAACAAGGATAAGTTTTGCAGCCGCAAAGAAGTAAAACTTTGAAGTTAGTTCGCAACTCATATTGCGAGATGACTTCTTGGTTGTCCTTCAAAACGACTGCTTTGCAAATTCTTGTTAAGTGACGGGGTTGCAGGAAGGGATTGACAAATTATAGGCGTAAGCGTATAATACAATTCTTAAGTACCTTTTAATCAGTTCGGGCTCTTCACCCTCACACTTAGTTAGCGATTGCCTAACGGCATCGCAGATATTCGCTAACTAAGTGTGAGGGCAAGACGGGCTCGAAATAAGCCAACTAATGCGTGGTATCTAGGCATTCAAGTAAGATATTTACGGCCGTAAAGATAGTAGGAATTTCTCTCTCATTCTAGAAATAGTAGAAATGTCCGTTAAGCGTTGTTGGTTTATTTCGGGCCCCCACCTCAAGTTATTATGAGGGGTCCAAAAAGATGGTTGGAGTCGTGGCAGTTAATACGGCGGGGTTTGGGTGTCGGAACTACTTATAAAACCCCCGCCTGTTTTTTGCGACTCCAGCCAAAAAGAAGGTCACGCCAGCCACAATTAGAAGGTGGTCAATAGGTCCGGAGGTCCGACGCGCGGAGTGCGTGTTGGGGCGATCTCATTAAAACTGGGGACCGAATGGCGTGACCGACATATGGCCGAAACCGCGCGAGACGAAGGGAAACCCCTGGAACCTAAAAATTCCAGATCGTCTGGCGGTTTCGGCAACGAAATGACTGTGGCGTAGATCCGCCGCCGGCGAGCCGGGGCCCTGTGCTAAAGCATGGGGTGGAGAAGGGGTGAAAGAGACCCGAGAATCTGTGCCACAGTCCTCTCACTCGCTCTATGCGAGATGAGTCCGTCGGCATTGGTAACCCGACGGGGAGACAAACTACCAGCTCAGCGCAACCCGCTGGGCTTTTTTGTTTTTGCCGTAGTCGTGTGTTCGCTCAAAGCCACCCCCATTTTAATCACGGATTCCTCACAGAACGCTAGCAACACCTACCGCAATTTTAATCACGGTTCCTCGCCTTCAAAAACTTACTCAAGATAGAGTAGGTTTTATTATCTAAAATCACAGGTGACCCTCTCTTGCCTCCTCACTATCGTTCGGCGTTCGACCTATGATTTTAGATAAAACCTGCTCCACTCTCATAAGTTTTCTCGGCTCGTCAAGTGATAAAATTGCGGCAGGTATTGCTCGCTTTCGAATAACTTAAGAGAGACGATCTCCTTGGTGTCTGACAGAGTTTTATCAAACCAATAATAAGTGAGGTCTTGTGTCATCCGAGACAATTGAGACCCCGAGGGAGCCGGATGATATAATATCTGGCCGATAGGCCAATCATCCGGCGACCGGAGGGGCGAATTTAGCTGAGGTAGGATAACTCTAGGATGAGTTATCCTACCGGAAGCGTGTCGAGGATGATACAAGGCCGAGCATTAGAGGCGTATCTGAAAAGAATCGCCTTGAAGCGAGGGTTAATATAGTAGAGACCAAAACTAAGGAGTGATTTTCCAAACAAATATAGAATTGCCGATGACAGCTATGGGTTTATGGGCGTCGAGCCAGGCGTAACTGGTTTCTGGTTTTTCCCGCGAACCCATGAAAAATGAAGCTGATACGGCGATGTAGCCGCCGTTGGGGTTTTTTGCCAAGAAGTCGCGAGCGTCCTTATATGTTCCTGCATTTATCCAAACGAGTTTCTCTTTTAAATAATAACCTTGATCAGCCCAGCCGAAGTAATCAAAATGAATTTTATCTACATTTCCGCCAGCTGGCGGATTCTTAACCCACATCGCGAGCCGTTTTAAATCCTGCCCCCAATCCAAATTAGAGTCGACGACATATTGATGTCCGCCCGACGGTCCGCCGGCGAGTTGGTTGAAGTAGGTCAGATAATAGGGATACACTCGGATGTTTTCTACGATATACCAACCCAACAAAGCAAAAATTAAAATCGTCCCGATTTTAATTTTTGCTTTGTAATCTCTAATCTCTACAGAGATTCCCGGCTTCGCACGGGAACCTTTTCCGAGCAATCTCGAATCTCTAATAATCTTTGAAAGTTGCCCCGCTAACATTATAAATACAAATCCATATGTCGGGAGCAAATGTCTCACCCCGATATTAAGATTGGCTCTTATGCTCAGATACCAATATATTGCTATCCATAATAACATCGAAAACTCAACAAAGTAAGTTTTTACCCACTCTTTAATTTTTAGAAATTTAAAATTAGAAATTAGAAATTGCGTTTTGGTTGTTAAATATACGAATACAATTATCGTTAACAACCAAAACGCGAGGGGTTCTTTAATCGCGTACACAACCGGGAAATAATTTTTCCAGGCATAATTCCTCACCTCACCGAGAAAGAAAGTAGTGTTGCCGCCGATGGCTCTCTGGTTAACCATAAGAAGTCCGGTGGCATAGTAAGCGAGCGGTCTTATCACCGGTTTATCCGACGCCCAAATGACAGGATCAGCGATAAGGCGATTGCCGTATGACCCTAAATTATATGCGCTGTCTGATTTCTGTTTTGCCAGCGGATAATTCATGGTATGGAGAGCGTAAACCGGCCAGACAACCAGAATAATTCCCATAGCCATTAGTACAAGGGAGCGGACAAACAAAACCGCGGACGACTTGAAAGAAAAAGAATTAGCAAAGAGCCAAGCAATAACCATCAAAATAAACAGAGGTGCAAGCAATACTACGGAAAATTTGGTCAATTGAGCAATTCCAAAAGCAATCGCTGCGAGCCAAAATGTTTTTCGGGATGGCTTTTGTAAATATTTGATAAAAAAGTAGGTGCCAAGAAGTACCCCGAATAATGCCGGCATATCGGTGGTGACAAACCTTGAATGGGCCAGTACCGTAGGCGAGAACGAGAAAAGAATGGTTGCGATAAGAGCCGCGGCTTTTCCATATCTTTCATTCGCAAATCTGTAAATCAACACAGCCGATAAAACAAAAAACAGGAGCATTGCTGATTTAGCCGTTCGAGCAAGTAGGTCAACATTATTTGAGGGATTGTAAATAAGCGTTCGTCCGAAATTCCACTGGCCATTAATATCGCTAAGCCAGTATTGGGTAGAAAAAGCCGATTGATTGACTGGTAGTAATGATAGAACCAATCCTGCAAGATCTTTGGCCAAAGGCGGATGTTCGGGATTTAACCGATAGTCGCCTTTGGTGATATATGAATATCCGGCTCCGACATGTGGGATTTCATCTACAATAAAAGAATCATCCCACAGGCTGGTGATCGACAAAGCCAACGCCACCAAAACGACAAGCACGGCGATGTTAGATATCTTTGCCATGACTAAAAAACTTCAAGTAATGCTATTGATACCATAAGCGCAATTAACGCCAAGAACGGTCCGGCATTAAGTCCCATCCAGTGTTTGTGCTGGTGAGGATAAACCCCCACACTCATACTATGAGTGTGGGGGTAAACCAAATGCTCCCATTTATTTAGTTTCTCCATTACCCACCAGAGGCCTTTAGCCGATAATAATATTATCGGCGGCAATATTACGCTAAGGCCAAGAACTCCTGCTTGCGCAGATGGGTCTGCTGGTAACAGCACTGGTACAAGCATTACAAACAGCCACGAGAAAACAACCGTATGGGCGACGGAAAAATGGCCGTGTTTTCTCTTTAACCAGTGGATGATTTCCTTGATGAAACCTATCGCGAAAAATATGCTTATCGGCCAGGAAACAAGATTAGAACCGCTAGGCTCTATAAACACGATCTTATCTATCAGCCATCCCAAGTTTCTGTACAATTGCGTGAACGGTTCAGCGCTTGAGAAAACGGAATTATCCGCGGACAAAATAAAACCGGGATTTTGCCAGACATAAAAACCCACAGGCAGAACGACTGCCATAGCCGTAAGGACCAGCAACGAAAAACCGCCCAAAATTTGTCCCTTGGTCTCGCTATATTTAGATAAAGAAAAATCTTTTTTGATGTAATCCCAATAGTTCAAAAATAGGAGCAATACTGCTAGCGGCGCGACAAGAAAACTCTTGCCGGCGTACAACCCTGCTCCGCCAAACAAACCGGCCATAAAAAAATCAAAAACATGGCCGTATTTTAGCCCGTGCCATATGAAGTAAAAAGCATATATCAGAGCGAAAGAAGCGAGGGTCTCTTTGGCGCCGGATTTAGACATAAAAATATGCCACGAAGATACGGCAAGCAGAAAAGAAGATATCATTGCTAAATTCTCGTCAAATAATTCCTTGACCAAAAAATAAAGGCCAATGACGGACAATATTCCCGCTGAAACGGAAAGTATGATGGAAGCTTTTTGTTCAAGCGGTAAACCCGGGCCCCAATTTAAGCCGTACAATCTTACAAAAACGGCGACAGCCGTTATCAGCGCCAGGATCCAATAATTGTTTTTTCCCGATGTGGCCATTTAAACTATTCTAACAGAAATTAATATTTTGCTTGTCCACACCGGCTATTTACATTAGTTTCGTAATTTTTTATATTTGTGTCGATGGTAGAGAAATTAACTCAAATTCAACAGGAACAAGTTGGGACTCCCGAAAAAAGCGCGGAGGAGTTGTGTTTGGAAACTCTTAAATTAAAACGAGATCTTTTATCATCTCATTATGCGTTAAATTCTTTGAGGAGAGCGCTAGACAAGCGTGTGAAACAAATGACAGACGAGGAATTTAAAAGCGATCTGGAAGTTTCTAACTACAAAAAAGTGGCTGATGAATACAACAGGAGAAGAAGGATTTTTCTGGAATCTTTTGACAGCTTATCCGAAGCCGACAGAGAAAAAATAACCGAACTGACCAGCTTAACTAAAATTGAGATTGAGTTATCGTCTAGGAAATCTGCGGTTGTTGAGCCAGAAGTTAAACCAGAAAAAGAAATCTCTGAACAGCAAGTTGTTGAAAAACCGGAAAGAGAAATTACTCTTGAAGAAGCCGAAAGGATGTTGAAATATTCTAAAGACACTGGCAGGGTTCTAGAGCTTGCTTATTGGGAGTCAAAAAGGGCTGAACTTTTAGAACGCCAAGATGCAGAAGCAAATCCAGACAGGACTGCGCCAAAAGGATTTACGCAGAGAGTTAGGGATTCTTATGATAGCAGGATGTCTCCGTTAGGACTAAGGAAAGAAGCGATGGAGGCGTTGTCATCTGATCAGCCGGAGACGGGAGATGTCTCCCTGGAAACCAAGGACTCGCGGCAATGGACCGTCAAGGGCTGGCTTGCCGAAAGAGGCAAAGGTATTTTAAGCGCTGGAATTTGGGAAGTTCGCCAGGCATGGCGGTTCCAAAAAGGCACCAAGCTTGCCGCTGATGATCTGGAAGCATTATCAGCCGGAATAAATATTGAGAACGCCGACGAAGCTCAAGAAAAAGCCAACGAGATTTTAAGGATAATGAGGGAAAACAATATTACCACCGTAACGGCTCCGGAATTTGTCGGCATTGCCAAGAATGTTACTTATGAAAAGGCGGCCGAAAACAATGACAGGATAGAGTACATTATTAAAAACGCTATTGATACCTTTAAGGAGAGAGTGGCTAAATATCGCGGGCAAGCCACGGCTGAAACCGTTTTGACGCCAGAAAATATTAAAGAAGTGGAAAATGACTTAAGGATGCAGTTAAATAAGTTCAGAGACGGAGCGACCATGGAAGATGTCAAGAACTTTGCCAAAGTAATGCGCGATAACATGGATAAGCGCTGGTGGCTAAGGTATGTTTACGCTCCGCTTGAAGCTTCTTTGCTTGGCTATTTGGGATATACATATCTGCCTTGGTCCAGATGGTTTGGCGGCGGTGATTTAGTTCCCGGCGGAGAAGATATCGCCTTATCGCCTGAAGAAACCGGGCAGAGATACATGGATCACAATATGTGGGAAGAATCGAGAGAACACCTTAAGGAAATAGGAGTTGAAAATCCAACCAATGAAGACATTCAGGCGGTGGATAGCGCCGCTGCTCAGGAAAATAATATTCATGTTGTAAATCCCGACACAAATCAAACTTTGTGGCCGGAGACAGCAGGAGGTCAGACCAAAGATATAAGTATGGTGAAGGGGCTTATTAAATGGGGGGCGGCGCACAAAGCAGCGCTTGCGATAAAGGCCGCAAGACTGGGAGTTAAAGTCGCGACTGGATTTTAACCGATAACTGAATTTAAAACTTTATGGACGAATTAAACCAAGGACAACAACAAGTTGCTGATAGAATCGGAGAACTACTTGCTGAATCACCGCTTGATGAAGATATCAAGCAAGTTTTATTGGACGGAATAGAACGGCTTCCGGAGCACTTGTTATTTAAGTTACTGGATGTTTTGGAAAACGAAAGAGAACAGCTTGAAGCGGTTGCTTTTGAAGTACAGTTATTTTTGAAAGAACAAAAAAACAACTGGGAAAAAACAGCTCAGGATCAGCAAAAAGCGGCAGATACGATAATTGATGCTTGGGTTGAGAAATTGAAATAGTGCTTACAACACCTGTCGCAATTTTAATCACGGTTCCTCGCCTTCAAAAACTTACTCAAGATAGGGCCGGTTTTATAATCTAAAATCACAGGTAACCCTCACTTGCCTCCTCGTTTCACTCGGCGTTCGACCTATGATTTTAGATAAAACCTGTTCCACTTTCATAAGTTTTCTCGGCTCGTCAAGTGATAAAATTGCGACAGGTATTGCTCGCTTGGGCGGTATAAAAATATAAAATAAGGAGCTAGGGTGAGATGCTTATATCGGCTTAAAGGGCCGTTTTTGTGCCTATTTTATAGTGAGCTTGTCGAACTATTGACAAACATATGCCAGATATGATATAATTAAAGTATACAGTTGAGGACAGATCTTTTCTTACTCCGGTAGCCAATCCGGAGTGTCAGGAGGAAGCAATGAGAAACGTATTCTTCGCCGTCGTCACCGTCGTCGCTCTCGCTCTCGGGTTTCTCGGAATCGCCGGGTGCGAGCTGTTCGGCAATCGTGCCAGCACCACGCCGGCATCGGTGGTCAGCGATGTTTCGTATGGTGTCGCATCTCCGGCGCGTACGGAGCTATGCGTCGACAACGGTGCCACGATGCGGAATTGGATCTTCTCCGATCGATGGATGAAGAACCAGTTGACGCACGACACCTACACGGTTGACGACGGTCGGACCTACAATGCGTTCCGGATCCTCACCGACGACTCGACCCTTCCGCCACATCATGTGCGATTCCGGAAGGTGGTCGTGAACGTCGGCGACGGGCCGACGCTCGAAGGCCACTCCTACTTGAGGACACTCATCAATGGTAATCCCGCGACCATTTTGAGAGAGATTCTTGTGGTGGAGTTCAACGGCCGACTCGAGCGTCAGCGCCGGCCCCTGCCGCCCTGCGGAACACCACGCAGCTAGCGCCCGCCACCGTCACGGCAAGTCCGGACGGCCTGCGCGCGCGACAGAGTTCCCCAGGAGTGGGCGATGCCCCACTCCGAGAACCGCCCCGAGGGACGGAGAACCAGACATCTTGGTTCCCGTCTTCTCGGAGGCGGTTTTTTAATTTGCTCTCTTCTTTTTACTGATCTTTCTTAAACCGCCATATAACTAGCAATTGCTAGTTATATGGCGGTTTTGATGTTTTGGTGTGTTTAGTGTTTTATGTTTGGTAAATGGGATTTGTTGATTAAAAATATTTGTTTTAGTGGTATAATTAACCTATGCCAGAATCAGGTGTTACCATTGAACAAGAAATAGCCCAACTTGAACAACAGATTGCCGAGAAAAGGCTCCGCCAGCTGGCGGATTTGGGCGTCCCACTGCCGGAATTGCCTTCCGTTGAGACGCAGGAACCATCAACCGAAAAAGAGGCCCTTCACAAAATTATCGGCGAAAAGATTCAACAGCAAGCACCCCAATATCAGCCTGCGCCAGTCAAACCGCAACAGGACGACAGCGCTTTAAGCTATGTTTTGCCGGAGTTGAAAGATAAAGTTCAGGAACTCGTTAACTTGGTTTTTAACAAAAGTTTAGAGGACGGTATAAAAGAAGTGGCTAAGACCAATAATGCCGCGCTGATTGATGCGTTCCATGATGTCTTGGTGGATGAATTATATAATGTTTTGGTGGAAAGGAAAAAGCTAGAAAAATTAACCTAATTGTTCTAATTATTCTAATTGACCTAAACAAATCCCAATAATCTAATGACTAATGCCTAAAATTTTATTTCGTCATTTGGAAATTAGACATTGGGTATTATTTAGAATGATTAGGTTAATTAGAAATTAGAATAATTTTATTCACCTTGTCTCTATTTCTCATAATAATCTACCTCATCGTCATCGCCATTATCTTCATTGCCGCTTTAGTTTTGCTTGGTTCGTTCAGAACCAAAGGCAGTATTGCGCGAGCGCTTAACATGTCGCTTTTTTCGATTACTCTTCCGCGCGATATCTCGACAAGTTCGGGGCAAGGACAGCAGAGAACGGAGAAAGAGCTGATTTCCATAATGGAACAGCTTTACTCGTCTTTTTCCAACATTCACTCAAGGGGCTGGAATAAATTTTTATACGGCGAACCGTATATTGTCCTTGAAATGGCCGTTCACCATGTAGGCGAAGAAATATTTTTCTACATGGCGGTTCCCAGAACCTATGAGCAGATTTTTGAAAAACAGGTCCACGGTTTTTTCCCGACGGCTGAAGTTGAGAGAGTTAAAGATTATAATATTTTCAATCCCAACGGTTATTCTTTTGGTGCCTATGTGAGATTATCCTCAAACTCCATTCTGCCTTTTAAAACATATCAAAATTTACAGGCGGACCCCTTAAGTGAGATAGCGACCTCTCTTTCAAAACTTGAAAAAGAAGGCGAAGGGGCGGCGATTCAGATATTGATGCGGCCGTCTCACAGAAACGAAGCCCGCTCTCTGGCTCAAAAAGTAGCAAAAGAAATGCAGTCAGGCCACAAGTTTTCAACGGCGCTATCAAGGGCCAAGCATAAGCCCAAAAAACTAGCGCCCGACAAGCAGCAGCCGGAGCCGTCCCGAGTAGTAACGCCGTTTGAAGAAGAAATCATCAAAGGCATTCAGTCCAAGGCGACAAAACCGGTCTTTGACACGAATATAAGGATGGTTGTTTCCGCGGACAACGAAATGAGGGCGCAGCAAATTCTAAATGACATGGAGGGCGCTTTAGTTCAGTTTACCGCCAACGAAATGAACAGCTTAAAAGTGGCGAAAGTTTCTTCGGGCGCTTTGTCTAAATTATTGTTTAATTTTTCTTTCAGGTTGTTTGATAACTCTTATGCAACCCCGTTATCGTCCGAAGAAATAACCAGTTTGTACCATTTCCCGCTGGCCTCAACTCTGGCGCCGAGGGTTAAATTTTTAAGGTCAAAAAGCTCTGAGCCGCCGGTTAACTTGCCTCAGGAGGGGATAATTCTGGGCAAGAATATGTTTCGTGGGGTAACAAGCGTGGTGAAGATGTCCAAAAACGACAGAAGGAGACATTTTTATACTCTAGGCCAAACCGGTACCGGTAAATCAACTCTGATGGAAAACATGATCGGTCAAGATATCGTGAACGGAGACGGCGTCGCATTTATAGATCCCCATGGTACGGCGATAGAGAAAATTCTCGGCACGATACCTTCGGAAAGAATGGATGATGTCCTAGTGTTTGATCCGGCGGATACGGGCCGGCCTATCGGTATCAATATGCTGGAGTATGACATTCGATATCCTGAACAGAAAACATTCATCGTTAATGAACTTTTAAGCATATTCCAAAAACTGTTTCTCGCTGAGACGATGGGGCCGATGTTTGACCAGTATTTCAGGAATGCCGTACTGCTTTTGCTGGACGATTCTCAACACGAGAAACCAACCCTGGTAAATATCCCGAGGGTGCTTACGGATGAGGCCTACAGGAGGGATAAATTATCCCGAGAGACGAATCCTATCGTAAAGAATTTCTGGGAATTTGAAGCGGAAAAAGCCGGCGGCGAAGCGGCTTTGGCCAACATGGCTCCGTACATAACATCAAAAATTAACGGTTTCATTGCCAACGAATATTTACGGCCGATCCTTTCACAGCAAGACAGCGCGTTTAATTTTCGGGAAGTCATAGATCAAAAGAAAATACTCCTAGTTAATTTATCAAAAGGCAGAATAGGCGACATCAATGCCAATTTACTGGGCATGTTCATAGTCGGCAAACTTCTGATTGCCGCTTTATCGCGGGTAGATGTGCCTGAAGACCAAAGGAACGATTTTTATCTGTACATTGATGAGTTTCAGAATTTTACCACCGACAGTATCGCGACTATTCTCGCCGAAGCCAGGAAGTATCGCCTTAACCTTACGATTGCCAATCAGTTCATCAAGCAGCTGGTCGACAAGATTAGGGATGCTGTTTTCGGCAATGTGGGTTCAATGGCCGTGTTCAGGGTTGGCGCAGACGATGCCGAGTTTTTAAAAAATCAATTTGATCCGGTGTTCACCCCACAGGACCTTTTGAACATTGATAATTTCAATTGTTATGTTAAATTGCTTATTAACAACCAGACCGTAAGGCCGTTTAATATTAAAATAAATCCGCCCCAAGAATCGAACCCGGAACTTGCGCAAAAAATTAAAGAATTATCGCGAATGAAATACGGAAAAGCAGCACGCGAATAGCGCGCTACAAATGCGTCCACACGAATATATTTGTATGAAGCCGTTCGTAGTCGGCGATTTGTAGAACTATTTGTAGCATTTGTACGTCATTCGTAGATTTGTGTTATGTTATTCACCAGAAAGGATTTCTATTTTTCCATAACTACCGGTCTTATCACCGGTATTATCGCTTGGCGGATTTTAAATTTTTTGGGGTTGGCGAAAATCGGTATTTGGGGCCGGTCAATTGAGAATTGCCGGATTCTCCAGACCATTGATTGTCAGCCGATTTATTCGATTTATTTTTCATCTGACTGGCTTATTTTGCTCGTTCCTGTTTTATGGATTCTCGGCGTTAATCTCGGATACTTTCTCGGCCGTTGGTTTGCTTTCTTTAATCAATTCGGCAAATTTGCGGCTGTCGGGTTTACTAACGCGGCAGTTTATTTCGGAATTCTAAATTTCTTGATTTCTTGGTCCGGCTTCAACAAAGGTCTGTGGTATTCTGTATTTGTGGCCGTAGCTTTTGTCATTGCCACATCTATTAGTTATTTTTGGAATAAATTCTGGGTATTTTCTTCCGTGAGGCCGGGCTTTACTGATGGCCAGCCTGATAATCAAATCAGCGGAGGAGAGTTTGGCAAATTTTTAACCGTGTCTGCAGTTGCCGGTTTGGTTAATGTAGGTACCGCATCTTCGGTGGTCAATCTCATGAATCCCGTACTTGGATTGACGCTTGATCAGTGGGCTAATGTTGGCGGAGTCGCCGGTTCGGCGGTAGCTCTTGTGTTTAGTTTTATAGGGTTTAAATTGGCAGTATTTAAGAAGTAGCAACTAGCGAATAGCGCGCTACAAATGCGCACACACGAATAAATTTGTAGCATTCGTAAGTTATTCGTAGATTTGTGTTATGTTATATCGTAAATATCGTCCGCAAAATTTTTCCGAAATAGTCGGACAGGAACATGTGGTTAAAACTCTCCAGGGAGCATTAGAAAGTGGCCGAGTGGGCCATGCTTATTTATTTACCGGCTCTCGAGGTACAGGAAAAACATCGTTGGCAAGAATTTTTGCTAAGGCATTAAATTGCGCCGATTTTTCCAAAATGAGAGAATCGAATTTTGCTGAAAAATCGAGCGTCCGCCGAAGCCTTGGCGAAGGCGGATTACCTGAGCCATGCAATCAGTGTGATAGCTGTCTTGCCGCTAGCCAGGGCAATTTGCTTGACTTGATAGAAATAGATGCGGCATCCAACAGAGGAATTGATGAAATCAGAAATCTCAAAGATTCGGCTCTTGTTGCCGCTCCCAGCGGTGGGTTTAAGGTTTTCATAATTGACGAAGTCCACATGCTGACGAAAGACGCTTTTAATGCTCTTCTTAAAATTCTTGAAGAGCCGCCGTCGCATGTCGTCTTTATTCTTGCCACAACGGAACCGCATAAAATTTTGCCCACGGTTCTTTCGCGGGTTCAAAGATTTGATTTCAAACGGCTGAATCAGGGACAAATTTCCGGAAAACTTGGGATGATGGCCCGCAAAGAAGGGATTAAAATAAATGAGGAAGCGTTAAAGACAATAGCAATGTCGGCAGACGGAGCTTTGAGGGATGCGGAAGTTGCTCTTTCTAAAATTCAGGCCTGCCTACCGGTAGGCGAGGCGTCTACAGACTCGACCAAAGCAATTTCTGTAGATGAAGTGAACGAAATGTTGGGGCTGGTTTCCTACAGATATTATCCTGAATTTGTGAGTTGCCTTCTTGGCAACGACAAAACCGGTGCGCTTGATCTTATTCAGAAGATTTATTTATCGGGAGCGGATTTGGAAAATTTCACCGGCCATCTTGTGGAATATATGAGAAAAATTTTAATGGCCAAAATAAATCCAGTCGTTCTTGCCTCAATCAGCGGCATAAACGACGAAGAAACAAAAAGCATCTTGGCGTTAGGCCAGAATACAGATGGCCAGAAATTGATAAGAATAATAGTAAGCTTCTCCAACGCCAGAAACGAGATAAAACATTCTCCGGTACCGCAATTGCCATTAGAGTTGGCAGTTATAGAATTATGTGGAACATAATATAACACTAATTTACAAATTTACACGAATGCCACAAATAGTTATTCGTGGTATTCGCATGTCATTCGTAGATTTGTGTTACATCCGTGAGGAATATTATTTTACTCGGACTCACCTCTCTTCTTGCTGATTTTTCAAGCGAAATGGTCGTGCCTATTTTGCCGTTCTTTATCCAAGCGGTCGGCGGCGGAGGAATTGCCATTGGCTTGATTTTTGGCGTTGGCGATGCCGTAGCGGCTTTGCTTAAAGTGTTTTCCGGATATTGGGCCGACAGGACAAGAAAATACAAACTTTTTGTTTTTGGAGGATATTTATTTTCCGCGGCTGCGAAGTTTCTTTACCCTTTTGCCAACAGCTGGAGCCAAGTTTCCGCAATCAGGCCGATAGAAAGAATGGGCAAGGGATTCAGAGATGCTCCGCGCGATGCGATTGTATCGGAATCTGTACCCCATGAGCGAAGGGGCTGGGGTTTTGGCGTTCAGAGAGCGATGGACAGCGTTGGCGCGTTGGCGGGCTCGGTATTTGTTTTTGTGCTTTTTCTTTACCTAGATTTTCCTTTTCAGAAGATATTTTTTGTTTCCGCTCTGGTTGCTTTGTTGGCTGTAATTCCGATATTTTTTGTGAAAGTGCCGGCAGAATTGCGGCTGAACCATCGCAAAAAAGTATCGTTTGAAAAACTCTCATCCGAAGCCAAACGGTTTATTATGATTGCCACCCTGTTCGCTTTTTCTAATTTTAGCGTCGCATTTTTTGTTCTGAAAGCGCAGTTATCTTTTACCGATTTAAGTCAGCGCCAAGCGCTTGCCATAGCTCTTGTGGTTTATATTATTTTCAATATTTTTGATGCTGGTTTTTCAAGGCCAGCTGGAGCGCTTTCGGATCGAGTTGGCAGGAAGAAAATCATATTCACCAGCTACCTTATCTTCAGCGCCGTTTCTTTGGGATTCTTAGTTTTGTCTCTGAATTCACCGGCGTTGCCCGTCAGTTTCATAATTCTCGCCGGTTTGTTTGCCATGTACGGGTTATTCAAAGCATTTGTCGATGCTTCCCAGAGGGCATTTATTTCCGATCTGTCAGAAGTTGAAATTCGAGGCACGGCTCTCGGCACTTTTGAAACATTCACCGGCCTGGCTGCTATTCCGGCGGGTTTAATCGCCGGAGCTTTGTGGAATGTAAATCCTGTTTATACTTTTACCTATGGTTTGGGTCTTTCTTTGATAGCCGCGATAGTTCTCCTGGTCGCCACTAGTAAATAAATGTGTAGTAACCCCGCCACCAAACTTTTCCGCTGACCGCCATTCAAAAAAGGGGCGGGTTTGGTGCGGGGTTAAGTATTTGTTGCTACTCGCTTCGCTTGCAGACAAATACTTAAAAACCGACACAAGGTCGGTGTTAGTTTCTCCAAGCGGGGACTCTGTTTTCAGGATTGATAAATAAGTGGATCCACATGGAAGCATAAGCTCTGGTACACACTTCCCGGGTTTCCAGAAGTGCATTTAAACACGCTTCTTCTTCGCTGACTGCACAACCGTCTTCAGGGCAGGGGTTGCCTTTTGCTGCGCAGGTTTCAGTCAGGGCTTTTTCAAATCTGGCGCAGACATCAAGATAAATTTCCCTCTTTTCCGATAAAAGCAGACTAGCCAGGTCCAACTTTGATAAATTGCCTTCCCAGGCAAAGTCCATCAACTTTCCCGGCGTTCCGACAAGTTTATCAAAATAGTTTTTTGCCACTGCGTCGTGCAGAAAAGGCCGTTCTACATTATCTGGTTCCAGTATTGTCCGTGTTTCCAGGTTAAACTCATATTTCAGACACCCGTCTTTTTCGCTTTCAGGGCGGACTGATCCGTTATTGTCCATGAAGCAGAAGAGCGTCATGGCTGTGCCTCATTAAAATCAATGTTCTGATGTAATAATAACATAGTGAGCAGGAAAAAAAAGATTGGAATTTCTTAGTTTTTAGTGTAAAATAGTATAATATTTAACTAATATTGCCGGGTGGTGTAATTGGTAACACGTCTGCCTTTGGAGCAGAAGACTTCAGGTTCGATCCCTGACCCGGCAGCAGTCCTGTGATAGGTTCTTGCGACCACGACGGATCGCGCCGTCATGTGATACTTTTTCTACCAAGGCACTGTGTCTGTCCGTAGCTTTAGTGAAGGAGAATACTGGTAGAATAAAAATAGAAATGAACAACCACGAAAACAACTTAATCAGAGATTTGATGCTTGTTGTGTTTAGTATTTTTATAGCGATTATTCTTGCCAAGACTGGAGTTCTTCAAGGATTAATCACATCAACTCAGGAGATGAGATTTATCGGCAGTTTTGTGGCTGGAATATTTTTCACTTCTGTTTTTACTACTGCGCCGGCAATAATAGCTTTAGGTGAAATTGCGCATGCTAATTCCGTGATCTCAACGGCTCTTCTGGGGAGCATGGGCGCATTGGCGGGGGATTTGGTTATTTATAAGTTTGTAAGGGATAGGCTGTCTGAACACCTAATGGAGTTGGTTAAACACCGAGGCGGGGGAAAGAGGATTAAAATGTTATTCAAACTGAAATACTTCAGGTGGCTGACTTTTCTTATCGGCGGTTTCATTATTGCCTCTCCCTTGCCGGACGAGTTAGGAGTCAGCCTTTTGGGTTTTTCAAAGATGAGAATTCGGTTTTTTGTCGCTCTCTCCCTGGTATTTAATTTCATCGGTATTCTTTTAATCGGTATAGTCGCCAAGGCTTTATGACCAACCTTGAACTCATGAATAAAACACAAGACCAACTTTTCTGGTCGTTACCGGTTCAAAAGGTTATTGAAATACTGGATACTGATGTTCGAAGCGGCCTTTTAGAAAGCGAGGTAACGAGAAGAATAAAAATCTTCGGTCCCAACGTGATTGAAAAGCCTCGGCGAGCTCCCGGACTTTTTATTTTATTAAACCAATTCAAAAGCCCGCTGATTTTGATTCTGTTGTTCGCCGGCGTTGTTACTTTGTTTATTGCCCATTACCGCGACGCGCTATTTATTTTTGCGGCAGTAATCGCGAATACTGCGTTGGGCTTTTATCAGGAATATAAGGCCGAGAAGGCTTTAGCGGAACTTAAAACATACCTTAAACAGAGAGCAAGAGTTATCCGCGATGGCATAGAGCGTGAAATAGACGCCGCGGAACTGGTGCCGGGTGACATTGTTCACCTTGCTCAGGGAGACCGTATTCCTGCTGATGGACGGCTCATTTTTGTTAACGACTTGCAGGCTGACGAGGCGATTCTAACGGGAGAATCTCTGCCGGTATCAAAATCAGTTGATCCGGTGAGCGCAGAAGCAACCATCGGTGACCAGTATTCCATAGTTTTTGCCGGGACACTCGTAACTCAAGGCATGGGTACTGCCGTGATCTGTCGCACTGATTTTTCGACAGAGCTGGGGAAAATTGCAACACTAGTGGCGGAATCACAGAGGGAAGAAACTCCGCTACAAAATGCAATCAAACGTTTTAGTGTAAAAGCAGGGATAGTTTTAAGCGTCTTTACTCTCATTATTTTTGGTATAGGCATTGCTTTGGGTTACTCGCGCGTGGACATGTTTCTGACATCCATAGCGATTGCTGTTTCGGCGGTTCCGGAAGGCTTGCCCGTAGCCATGACGGTTATATTGGCGATAGGAGTTCAGCGCATGGCGCGGCGCAAGGGCGTTATCAGAAAGTTGATTGCAGCGGAGACACTAGGGGATACCAGCGTAATTATCATTGATAAAACAGGAACACTAACAATGGCAAAAATGGAATTAAGCAAGGTTCTCCCGGCTGTTGATGGAGGAGAAAATAAACTCTTGGAGCTGGCTATTATTAACACCAACACCTTTATAGAGAATCCCGACGACTCGCCATCGGAATGGCGAATTAGCGGAAGGGTACTGGAGTCGGCGCTGGTGAAAGAGGTTGCTCTTCGGGGTGTTCTTGTTGATGCTGTAAAAAAGAAAACTTTAGTTTTAAGTTCGTTGCCATTTAATGCCGCTAATAAATTTTCTGCCTCGCTAATACATGATGGGGAGAAACATTTACTCGTCTTTTTCGGCGCGCCGGATATTTTTATCAACCGTTCAACATTAAACGATACGGAGCGGGACGCCGCCTTAAAAGAAATCGGTTCTCTTGCTGAATCCGGGGAACTTGTAGTTGGGGTGGCGACAAAAGAAGTTGAAAAAAAAGAAGATTTTATTTTTTCGAAGGACTTAAAATTAACGGGCCTTCTGTTTCAAGGGCTAATTACTCTACGGGATCCGATAAGGCCGAATGTTAAGGAGGCAGTCCGTAAGGTGCAAGAATCCGGCATAAGAGTAATAGTCATGACCGGTGATCATCGTGGTACCGCTGAAGCTGTAGCCAGAGAGGTGGGTCTGTACATTGAGAAGAAAGGAACTCTTGACTCCTCGGAGCTTAAATTGCTATCCGATGAAGATCTCAAAAAACGCCTGCCATTTCTACGGGTTATTTCTCGCGTATCCCCGACTGATAAAATGAGGATCGTAAAAGTGTTTCAAGAAACAGGAGAGGTCGTAGCCATGACCGGAGACGGCGTGAATGACGCGCCCAGCATTAAACAAGCGGATATCGGAGTTGCTATGGGTTCAGGAACAGAGGTGGCGCGTGATGTTGCGGACTTGGTATTGCTGGACGATAATTTTGAAACCATTGCTGCCGCCGTGGAAGAAGGCCGTCAGATTATGCACAATATCCGCAAAGTTCTGGTGTATCTCCTTTCTGACACAGCCGATGAACTTTTCTTAATCGGCGGAGCTCTTTTAACCGGTTTAGCGCTTCCTTTGAATGCGCTTCAAATTCTTTGGGTTAATTTTTTTTCAGATAGTTTTCCGGCGGTCGCATTCGCTTTTGAAAAAAATATTGACGGTTTAACTTACCGGCCCCAAAGCACAAAAGCCGGTCTTTTTGATCCCGTGATGAAATTTTTAATTTTATTCATCGGTCTTTCCACGAGTGCGTTTTTGTTCGTACTGTATTGGTTACTACTGCGAGTCGGGTTTCCGGAAGACCTTGTGAGAACATTTATTTTCGCCAGTTTCGGAAGTTATACTTTATTTTTGGCATTTTCTCTTAGAAGTTTAGAAAAAAATATCTTCAAATACTCTGTTTTTTCAAATCGTTATCTGGTTGCCGGTGTCGGTATTGGATTGGTTCTTATGGCCATGGCTATCTATATTCCGTTTTTTCAATCTTTACTTAAAACCGTGTCGTTGCCTTTCTACTGGCTTTTAGGAGTTGCGCTGATTGCTCTAATTAATATTCTGGCGGTTGAATTTGGAAAATGGATTTTCCGTCGTAAAAGATCCATGGGTTCCTTGAAAAAAAATAATTAAAATCCTAGAATTATGGAATGAGACTTAAGACCCTAAGGCGCGATAAATTGTTTGTTGTTTTGAGGAATCTTATCGTTGCTGAAGCGCTGGTTTATCTGGCTTTTTTGGGTCTGGCTTTATCTGCCGATTGGGGTGAAATGTACGAAGGTTCTGTTTTAGCAAATTACTTGCGGTTTGAAGTTATCGAGTTCTCGTTCTTGGGATTAGTTCAGTTGGGATTGATTATTCTGGTTTTTGTCAGGTCGCTAAATGAGGAAAACGACATCGATGAAATAATAAAATCCGAAGAACACGAAAAACTGGAATTTAAAACGTCCTTCCGCTGGGATGCTAATCGCAATCAAATTAATAAGGAGCTTGAAAAAGCAGTTATGAAAACGGTAGCTGCTTTTTTAAATTCTAACGGCGGCCGCCTTTTGATAGGGGTCAGCGACAAAGGCGTGCCGGTCGGACTGGATAATGACTTTGCCTCTTTGGTTAAAAAAGATGCAGACGGGTTTGAAAATCATTTTAACAATATTTTTAACACAATGATCGGGCCCGGATTAAGGCGCTTTGTAAAACTTGAATTTGGCAATATCTCCGACAAAACGGTTTGTTTAGTTGATATTGAGCCGAGTCACAAGCCGGTATATTTGAAAACAGGGGAAAGCGAGGACTTCTATATTCGCACGGGCAATGTTACTACTCCGCTTAAAATGAGCGAAGCGGCCACATACATATCCTCTTGGCGAAGATAAAAACGGGCATGCGCCCGTTTTGGTTTACTTAATAGATAAGTTTATGACCGGAATATGTGCCTTCCGTGGTGACGGAATTGCCTCCGAATGTAACATACTCTGAAGCGTAGACCGTTCCTTCAACTCTGGCGCGACCGGTTACACGGACGAAATCTTCAAGAATCGCTTTTCCGGATACTTTAGCTTTAGGAGCTATATGAACCGTTGGGGCGACCTGGGCGGTTTCCGCGACCAGTCCTCCGCCGTTGGGATGGCGGTAGAATTTTACCCCATCGACCATCATTACCACATCTCGGTGCTTATCTTTCATTACTGGCCTCCTTTTTTGTTTGTTTTTAAGCGACTGGCGACGATTTCAGCTAGGTCTAGGATAGCGACGCTCTGATTACCGCTGCGCACAGCCGCGTCCCCGAGCATTATCGGGCAATACGGGCAGGCAACTGCAATAGTGCCGGCTCCGGTTTCTTCTGCTTCTTTAAACCTTATTTGATTGATTCGATCTTTGCCCTTTTCATCGTTTCCGTCATCGGCTATAAACAGCTGGGCGCCCCCTGCTCCGCAACAGAATGTGTTGCTTCCGCAATGGGTCATCTCTTTTACCTCGTACCCGCAATTCCGAAGGATTTGCCTCGGTTCCGAAACAACTCCTCGATCTCGAGCAAGATAACAGGGGTCGTGGTATGTGAGGGTTCCGGAGTATTCCGGGCTCAAGGCCAGTTTGGCAGTCAGTTTATTTATTAGCTGGGAGTGGTGAAGCATGGTGATGTTCAGGTCGCTGTAATCTTTTATCTGGCGGTAGTCTTTGTCCAGCATCGTTGTACAGTGGGGACAGCATGAAACTATTTTTTTAACCCCTTTGCCTTTGAATGTTTCGGTCAGTTGTTCAGATAATGTTAAGAACAGGGCTTCATTGCCGGCTCGTCTTGCCGGTTCTCCGCAGCAGATCTCATTTTCCAAAACACCCCAGGAAACACCGGCCTCATTAAGTATGTCTTTCATCGCTACGGCAACCTTTTGGCCATGTGGGTCATAGCCATTGCCGCAACCAAGCCAGAATAACCACTCTTGGTTTCCGTCGAAAATCGGGAAATTTTCTTTCTGGACGAACTTCCTTCTCGTCTCCTGCGAAATGCCCCATGGGTTATGTGGAGCTTTTTCCATGGTTGTAAAAAGTTTGACCACCTTGTCGTTATTGATTCTGCCCTCGCTTACCAACCCTCGGCGAAGGTCAAGGATTTTACGGCCCACATGCTCGATACCGACAGGACACTCATGCGTGCAAGCACCGCAAGTGGTGCATTGGAACAGATTCTTTTCATCTATCCACGCTTTGCCGGCGCTTACTTCCTCTGTCGTACCGGCGATGATCTTACCCCCCGACAAGAGTCCATGTTGCATATCAAGGATTATAAACTTAGGATCAAGCGTCTGACCGGATGCTTGAGCCGGGCACACATCGGTACAACGGCCGCATTCTACGCAGCCGTTTACTTGAAGTATGTCTAGCCAAGGAAGCTGTTTAAATTCCACAAGACCTAAGTCGTCGTTCTCAATATCAAGAGGGCGCATGGTGCTTGGCAATTCCGGCTTGAGGAATATTGCTATCGGTGCGAGCAGTAAATGCAGATGTTTTGAATTAGGCACAATTACCAGCAAAGCCAGTAATGAAAAAGTATGAGCCCACCAATTCAATGCCCAGATAAGATCTCTGTTTTCCAGCCCCCACCAGTCAAGAAGATAAGTCAGCATGAGTATGGAAATAAAGAAAGCTACTAATCCGGATGTAAGCGACAGTTTCCCCAGCGCTTTGGGACGGATGATAAATCTTCTGTATGAAAGATAAGCCATTCCGACTAGGACCAGAAACGACCAGACAGCAACAAATGCCCCGTACCAGCCATCTATTTCAAAACCGGTGGTTTGAAATCCGGTAAAACCAATAGCCATATGGTTAAAGGTGGCGAATGAAAAAGCGACAAAACCCCACATCACTAAAGCGTGCATCAGTCCAACCAACGGCCTTCCTTTAATTACCTTGGTCTGGCACAGTATCTCAAGAAAAAACCTTCCGAATCTTAGTCTGAGATTTCCTAGATCCAGTTGGTTTTTATCGAATTTTTCAATATGCAACCTAGCCAATATTCTACCCGTGAAATAGACAAGAGCCGAAACAAACAAAAGTATTAAGACAACCTGTCCCGGCAAGCCGCTGATGATCCCCATATTCCGTTCTCAAAGAACATAACTGTCCCACAGATACGATAATTTTTAGATTTTGTCCAGTCTATTTTGCCACTATTATCATGGCTTTTCTTTTGGGAGGCAACGGCAAATCATCGCCGGTTGCGTAGTCGTGTATGGCGTTAAAGAGTGTCTGTTCCGGATAGCGATACTGTTTTCCGAGCCGGGTGCCCGGGTCATTGGTGATAAATTCTTTTGAATCGGGGTCATAGCCGATTATTACCAGCATGTGGCGCAAAGGACCGGGCTGGGTATAGTAAGGATTGTGGAGCTCTTGTCCGTTCATAGGAGTAATAACCAGACTTCCGTTATGAAGTTCGTTTTTAATATCTTCAACGGAAAAGTCATAACGAAGTTCTATTTTTTGGTATTTGTAATAGTCTTTAAATATTCTATCAACCGTATCTCGAGCGGAAGTATCCAAAAACACTCCGTAATTTGAAAATTCGTAATCGGAAATTGCCAATATTTCCTGCCTGGCTTTTTCGGGTGTGATATTTGTGCCTCGGATCCACGACATGGCCATAAGGGCCGAAGCTTCCTCACAGCCGTTGCTTAATTTAGGATTGCTCCATTCGCTGAAAGGCGCTTGGGGAGTAAATGGTACATCGAATAATATCTGGTTCGGGCTTGGTGTTCTGCTTGGAGTTGGTATTACCGAAGGTCCTGCTTGCCCGCCAGAGCCCTGCGACGGCTGGGAGCTTGTCGATGTAGTAGGCCTGGGCGTAGAGGTGGGTCTGGGTGTCGCGTTGGGGTCTGACTCGAAACCCGGCAACGAACTGGTGCGGGTGAAGGGAGTACTCATTGACCGTAAAGCAATGAATGAAATAAAAATACCGGCCCCCAGAGCCGTTGTTAATAAAATAAGATATAGCGGTATCTTCCTCATGGTTTTGTCTCTAAACATATCATAAAATCAGTCATTTTGAAACAAGGTGCACCTTGGGTATTGTCGCTTTTTAAGAATAAGTTGGTATAATTAAGTGTAATGAGTTTATTCAACAAGGGAGCCAAATACAAAATCCTTTTTGTCGCATCGGAGGCGGCGCCTTTTGTTAAAGTTGGGGGCTTGGGTGAGGTTATGTATTCTCTTCCCAAAGCGATGCGCGAACTTGGTTATGATGCGAGAGTTATGATACCCAAATACGCCACAATGGATATTGATAAATTTCCTGTTCATTTGGAATATCACGGACTTGCGTTGGAAAAGGAAAATAACGACCCAAACGGCCTGCTTGTTTCAAATGTTTTAAAACATGAAAGTGAAGAAGACGGGACGGTTACATATTTCCTTGAGAATATGGAGTATTACGAAAAGAGGGCCAACGTCTATGGCTATGGAGACGATACCACTAGATGGGTCTTGCTTTCTCGGGGGGTTTTGGAATTTATAAAGGTCTCCGACTGGAGGCCGGATATTATTGTTGCCGCCGACTGGCAAACCGGTTTCATCCCGAACCTAATGCATACGGAATACAAAGATGACCCCGTTATTTCTAAAATTACCGATGTGTTTTCAATACACAACCTGAAATATCAAGGCACTTTTGACCCTGCTTTAGTGTCAGAAATGGATCTTGATGCCGGTCAAAGTCCGGTTCCGGAATTTTTTGATCCCCGGATGAAATATATGAACGGTATGCGCAGGGGAATTAAATACGCCGATGCCATAATTACCGTTTCGCCAACTTATGCCAAAGAAATTATGACAGAAGAGTTCGGCGAAAAACTGGATAAATTATTGAATGAACGCAAGGAATGTCTTTTTGGTATCTTAAACGGCATAGACACGGAGTCGTTTAATCCGGAAACAGATGAAACGCTGACCGCAAATTATTCGCCAAAATTGTTGGAAAAACGTTCTGAAAATAAAATTGCCATTCAAAAACAATTCAGCTTGCCGGTTGATAAAGATAAATTTGTTGTCGGAATGGTAACCAGAATAACCGGCCAAAAGGGATTCGATCTTTTGGAGGATGGGCTGGATTCATTGATGGATAATCTTGATTTTCAGTTTATTCTTGTCGGTGAAGGAGAGTCAAAATATCGAAAAGTTATAGACGACCTCAAAATTAAATATCCTGATAGAATTGGGACCCACTTTACTTTTGACTCTGTTCTCCCGAGATTAATATTCGGCGGAGCTGATGCGGTTTTAATACCGTCTAAATATGAACCGTCCGGTCTTGTTCAACTGGAAGCTATGAGATATGGCTGTATTCCGATAGTCAGAAAAGTAGGAGGACTAGCCGACTCTGTTGATGATTTTGACCCGAAGAATAACAAGGGAACAGGGTTTGTTTTTGAAAAATATGATGCCATGGCGTTTATAATAACTTTTGTCAGATCTTTTGAGATATTCAAACAGAAAAAAGAGTGGGAAAGACTGGTTAAGAGAGCGATGGCCAAGGATTTTTCTTGGCAAAAATCCGCCAAGGAATACATCAAAATATTTAAATTAGCAGTCCAACTACACAAAGGAGACAAAACAAAGTTTTATAACAGACCGTAAGCTGCTCAAAAATAAAAGACCGCGATCAGCGGTCTCTGCGTTACTGTTAAGGATTATTGTATTGCAAGCATTCTTTCAATGGGGATTTTGGCCCTTTCGGCCAACTCTGGATCAACGGTTATTTCATGTTTCATGTCCCGCAAGGATTCATATAGATTGCGAAGCGTGTTTTGTTCCATAAAAGCGCATCTTGCCTCCGGATTTGCCGGAATGAATTCTTTATCCGGAGCAGCTTTTTGCATTGGGTAAATGTTGGTAACGGTAGTTGCTACGATTATCTTCTTGGCCGGAGTTTTCTTTACAAACTCCAGCATTCCCCAAGTTGAGCGAAGCTGCATCATTTCTTCGGACACAAGACCTTGGTCCAACAGCATCGAACACTTGGACACACAGCCGCACTCCGGGTGAGCGGTAACCGCCGCATCGGGGTGAAGCGCCATTCGCCTCATTACATGGTGGGCGGTTATTTTCTCGTGGACATGGCACGCGCCCATCATCAGCCAAAGGTTATCGGTTGATCGGCCCATTTTCTTGAGCACGGTCATTGCGAAGTATCCGAGAAACACATCCGGTAAGAAAAGAAGGGGGCTATCGGGATGTCGTTCGGCCATATATTGGATGACCTTAGCGGCGTTAGTCGAGGCGCAACAGATGTCAGTTTCAGCTTTTACGTCCAGATAAGTATTAACATAACTTATCACTTTTCCTTTGGGGTGTTCGTGTTTCCAAGCGAGGATTTTATTTACATCCGCATGGGCGGCAAGAGAGCAAAGAGCTTTCCGGCTTGGCGTCAGAATAATTTGGTCGGGCTGTTTCATAACGGCCAACATTTCAGGCATAAAAAGCACCGCTGCTTCTACTATGACCTTTTTCTTGGAGTCCCTGCCTATTTTGGCAAGGTGAATAGAGTCGCCGATGAAATCTGCTTCATCCTGAACATCAGGGGGCTCATAGTTATGAGCCAGAACAAGAGCGCCTATTTCTTTCTTGCGGCTTCTTATCCCGCTCTTTAGAAATTTCCTTTCTTCTTCGGGAATATTTTTAGGGTCAGCTTCCGGCGGAATGGGCGGCACTTCAATAGGCGGCCCGAGGTCAACCTCGGGTATCATCTCAATGGCTTCGCTTGCGCGAAGGATATCTCCGGGCAGTACCAGTTTGTTCATCTGAACTTCTTTGCCCTCCATGGCTTTAAACGAAGAAGGGTTGTTAGAGTACTGTATATATCATATACTGACAATTGCATGGATAGTCAAGAATTAAAAATTAGTTTTTTCTGTAGAAAGAATAATAAAGTTGCTTTGGCTTGGGCAGATAAGATTAAGAAGTATGTAAACAAAAAGCATATCCGGGCTTCTTTTGTTGATAAAAATCCCGAGGTTCTGATTGTTTTAGGCGGTGACGGCACCATTATTGAAGCAACGAGAAAATTTCACCATAAATCTAATCCGTTAATATTGGGCTTGAATTTGGGCAATGTCGGCTTTCTTGCCTCGGTACGAAGTCCGAAAGATTTTCTGAGCAGTATCGATAAATTTTTAAGCGGTAAGTTTTCCGTATCGGAAAGAACGATAGTAAGTGCTGAGATTTTTAGAAAAGGCCAAAAAGTGTTTGGCACGGAAGTTGTAAATGAGGTCGTTGTTCAAAGTATTCTCGGCATGGTTGATCTTGAAGTTTTAGTCGGCGGCAACAGTATCAGAAATATCAGAGGAAGCGGTGTTCTGGTGGCGACGGCCACCGGTTCAACTGCATATAATCTGTCTGCCCACGGACCGTTAGTGATGCCCAACATCAAGTGTCTCGTCATTACCGAAATAATGGATCACAATGTACCCACTCCAAGTATTGTCGTTAAATATAATGAGCAAGTAGTCGTTAAAGTCAGCGGTTTCAGGCAAAAGGGAGTTCTGTCAATTTCTAAAAATAAGAAAAAAGCCGATGTAGTGCTAATAGCCGACGGCGCCAAAGTTTTTCCGCTCGAAAGGGGAGATATGATTGAAATTAAAAGCTTGAACCATTTGGTAAAATTCGCGGAAATTGAGAAAGGCTACTTCTTCAAAAGCCTGAAAGACAAATTCTCCGTCAGGTAGTCACTCGGCCTTGTATCATCCTCGACACGCTTCCCTGCCTACCGGCAGGCAGGAGGTAAGATAACTCATCCTAGAGTTATCTTACCTCAGCTAAATTCGCCCCTCCGGCCGCCGGATGATTGGCCAAAAGGCCAGACATTGTATCATCCGGCTCCCTCGGGGTCTCAGTTGTCTCAGATGACACAAGGCCTCGCTTGTTGTTGGCCAGAGTCTGAATCAAAAGATTAGAAGGACCAAATAACTATTCGCTGCATTCGAGGCGGCAGCTGGGAGGAATATAAGTGGGGGCGAGTTCGCTCTCTTTTTTTTGACCGGGTAGGATAATATCAAAGGTTTTTTTAATCAGCGACTCAAATATACTCGGTTCATTTTTTACCACTGAAGCGCCGAGAACCTCCACTTGATCTTTACTCTCTTTAAACGCTTCAACGGCCTTTTTAAACACTTCTTTTTCGTTTTCAGGAATATCTTTAGATTTTAAAATGGCATCTGCGGTCGGTTGAGAAAAAAATCTATCCAGCAAGCTATAATTTGAATTTAAATTGTCTATAAGTATCTCATTTCCTGATTTTGGAAAAATAAATTCATATGTTTTATCCTTGAAATTACCCAGAACATTACCCATGGCCCCGGCAATACCGGCCGTACTGAAACTAAAAGGCAGAGAACCGGTAAATCCTCCTAAAATCAACCCGAGTATTATGAATAATCCCAGGATATAAAACATGACATATTTGTTATGGAATTTGTAATCTTATGGGCCGAGGAAGAAGACTGTTTTGTTGAGCGGTATTTCCTTGTCCGGCGTCATGAAGCATATAGCTATAAAAACCAGAAGAAGGCGCCGGGGACTGGATTCTAGTACCGGCTGGTAAATCATTATCGCTCGGCTGGAGCAAGAAAATATCTGCTTGGTCCATCCTTATTATGGCTCCTCCGTTATTATATCCGCCAAGAATATCCCCCTCATCTATTTGATGATTAAAAACAACACACGGCTCTAATTCTGTGTGGCAGCCACCGCTTCCGACTGGCCAATATTGTACAGTCAAACATGTGTTTTGGTCATCGTCGCATTGAGTTATTGCAGAACCTGGTTGTGGTGCTGGTGTTGGTATTGCTGTCGCCGTGGGCACAGGAGTTGGGGTTTGTGTTTGTGTGGGCGTAGATGTAGGTGTGGGTGTGGGTGTGAGCGTAGGTGTAGGTGTAAAAGTTGATGTAGGTTGTGGTGAGCTAGATGGAACCGTTACCCTAACTCTGGCGAGCTCATCTCTTGAAGGCCAATGAAGCAAAGTGTAGGTATGAGTACCAGAGGGAGGGTCAAAATCAATTTTAGTACCGGCTGGTAAATCCAGATTAGACTCTGCGATAGTGGCTATTTCAGCCGCGTTTCTTTCTATGGTTGCTCCGTCCGAGGGAGGAGATGTATTCGCGATATTTGTTGTTGTATAATCAAGAACAATGCCCTTTCTCCCGTCTCCCAAGGGATTGGGGGAATAATATCCACGGATAGTTCCGGACGCGTTAGATGGGTTTGGCGTAGGTGTAGGCGTAGCAGGTGTAAAAGTCGATGTAGGTTGAGGTTGGGGTGAGCTAGTTGGAGGGCTTCCGGGAAGTGTTATATCAAAGATTGCTTGGCCGCTCGAAATGCTTATAAAAGATATTTCGACCCCGCTATCACTTATTCTGTCTCCTGGAGACAGGAAAAACTCCGGAGAACTAGGAGCTAAATCCACTAGAGCCGGAGAAAAACCAAGTTGAGTTAGGTTATTTACTAACAATACGCCGGGAGGAAGACTGGAATCAAAACCTATTGATTCTCTGAACTCAATTAAAAATTCTCTTGAATTGGCTGAAAACCTTGCACTGTCACCAAACTGGAGGGACCCTAATGTGTATCTCCCGCTTGCTGCAATTTGAGTAGGGGCATTACTCCAGCCCAATTTTTCTCTCGCGTGGGCATTAAAATGAACAGCGTTTTGAGGCTGCCCCATGATGTCATAGACATTTCCATATCCTTGGGTGCCACAGGCATCAAATATACCTAAGCAGTTAATTGTAGCTTCAGCATGGTATAAACTTAAAACATGGCCAAGTTCATGGGCCAGAAGATAGTCAAACTTTGTCCAAGTAAAAGGATGGGAGGAATATGAATCTGCATATTGCGCAACATCACCCATCAGCCAGATGAATCCCATAGGCTGACCATTTAAAGTGTCCTTCCCTAAAGTTGCCAATCCACATGTAGGACTAGTACCACATATACTGCCTGCAGCTATAAAAGTTATGATATCGTAACCAGAAGTATCTATACCACTCCCACTTCCCTGAAAGAATGTATCGGGATTTAAAGGGCTCATTTTATTAGCTACAGTAATCGGTATCCATCCCACGACATCTCCGCTGAAAGAGAAGCTATTACCAGAAGCCTCTTTGTAAAAAGCTAAGGCGGAACCATTAAATGCCATATCTCTGATTTGAGAAGGTGAGAAAGGTCCTGAAGCAGAGTTGTCCATATTTACTAGAACAACTAGCATCTTTTCATCTCCCGATGCATTAGCAGAAGTCATTCCGGTTGATTGACCTACCGAGCGCGTAATAAAAGAATTACTTCCTAAAACATAACCATTGATATTTCCGATCTGCCCGGACACTTGAGGAGCATTGTCTTCTGCAATATACAGATCTAGATTTTGATTTCCGTTTGAAATCTTATGCTCATAGGTGGCCTGTCTACCTGAAAAATCTTCCGAAATTATTGTTGTTAACCGAGCATTATTTATGGTTGCGGGTCTTTCGGCTAAGTTGGCGGAGTCAGGGGGTAATTTATTTATAGTGCCGCTGTCTAATAAGTTATCCCACACTAAATCGGGACTGTTTTGAACGGTCAGGGCTTGGTTGATTAAATTACTTCTTGTATTAAGGGCCGAATCTAAATTTGTTTTTATCTGACTTGCGGCAGGACCACTTGAGTTTTGATAATCATCGGCCAGTCTTTGAATTTCTTGTGTATTTGATGCCAACTGACTATTAATAAATGTTCTGTTTGGGTTGTTATTTGTTCCTAACCCCGGCAGTGTAAATGTCCCTCCGACAAGATCAGGATTTATGGTGTAAAGGATAATATACGCGGCAAGCAGAATGATTGCCCCGGTGATGGCATTAGTTATCCTTCCTCGGGCTTCATTGACCTGTGCCGTATTTCCCGCGGCTGTAAACCACATGAATCCGGCGTAAAAGATCATCACGAAAACGACGGTGCCTAAGATATTGAGGGACCAGGTGAATATCAGAGAGACTAACTGACCGAATCCGGGTAGGCCTTCAGTGGGGATTCCCGGGGCTTTGGGATTATCAAACGGTTGGCCGCCGTCATCGGGTGGCAGATCAACTGGAGACGGAGCGGGACCTGTAAATGCAGTGATCCTTACCCCCGTTCGTCCCCATGTAACTATCGCGTAGTTGCCGTCGGGACTTACTGCGGCATGAGGGGTAAATGTTTCTTCCGCGGTTAACACCGTAAATTGCTGTCCGTTAATTTCTCCGACTACTCCTCCGGCCGGTCCCTCCGCGATTATCAGCGACCCAACAACCCAAGCCCTTGTTCCCCAAGAGACCAGGTTGTTGTCTTGGTCGACGGTGATTATCTGACTGTTGGATATTCTTGAAAGGCCGGTAGGAGCGCCTTGTCCGGCTTGAGTTGTTGATCCGCCGGTGAGAGAGCGGGTATAAATATTAAAACTCCCGTCTTGCCATGCGATTAGCCCTTCGCCCAAAGCAGTCGGATCGTTGCCTCCTCCCGGGCCGAGGACTTCCGTTGAGTTAGTATCGCTTCGCCATAGTTTTATACCGTAACTTGGACCGCCGTCCCGATAGGCAAGCCACAAGATTCCGTTATAAGACGAGAGGCGAGGAAAAGCTAAAGCATTTGGCCCGAGATTAAATGTTTTCTCTAATTTTTGGTCGGAAAGGTCGGGAGCGTAACTGTAAAGACTGACTGTCTGTCCCGGAGATCCCAGTTGTGCCGCTACCCAGAATCTTCCGTTGTGCCAAGCTACATCAGGAAAAGTTCCCGCTCCCAAGTTTTTGGTATTCTGATTGGTTATTAAAACGGGAGGCGGAGCGGAACCGGTACCCGAAATAGCCGTCCAGATATTCTGATGTTCTGTTTGTAGTAGAGGCAGGGATTGAGTGCCTCCGGGCCGGGCATATGAGAATATAAATAAGCCGACAACATTAGGGTCGTTGTAGGACTTGAGGTAGGGTGGAATCTGGATGTCTTTTAAGGTATTCAAATTCGTCCAGGCGCCGTTTCTGTCATAGCCCTGGATGACCAGAAACATTTTTTTGTTGCCGATTTTTTGTTTTGAGGAGTTTATCTGGCCGTTTAAGTCGGCAACTATACTAGCGTCGTTTTGTTTAGCGGGATCCACATATGCCTCAAAGCCGATAATGTCCAAGTTGTTTGCCTGGTAACTCGCGCCGCTTTGTATCTGCTGGGGAGTATAATTGATGGCTATTCGTTTTTTGGAAAGACCGGCTTGAGAAACTAGCCTCTCGAAATTGCTTATATAATTTTCAGTTTCTATTTTGCTCCAGTTAGGCTCGTCAGCCAAGTAAATGAATTCTATATTCTGCCAATAGGATTTTGTCAGTTCAATGCTTTGTTTCCAATCATTTGGATTCTTGGCGACATGGTAAACGATTTTGTGTCCTAAGGTGATTGTTTCGTCAAAGGCGCTATTTAAATTTTGTATGTCTTGTTGTGAAACATTAGGCGGCCGTATCCAGCTTTCTTCAAGTATTATCTGGGTATTGGTATAATCCTTTATCTCGTTTTTGAAATCTCCGTATTGCGAGTCGACATAATAATAACCGAAAAGAAGCGGGTGATCGGGAGCGGGTAGAGAGCTTTGGGCTGTTATGCTAAAAAAATATAAAAAACCGACACTTGCCCCAAAAGTCAGGATTGTCAGATAAGTTTTTCTACACATTATTATGGCTGAGTTTGTTGAGTAGTTCCTAACCCCGGCAGTGTAAATGTCCCTCCGACAAGATCAGGATTTATGGTGTAAAGGATAATATACGCGGCAAGCAGAATGATTGCCCCGGTGATGGCATTAGTTATCCTTCCTCGGGCTTCATTGACCTGTGCCGTATTTCCCGCGGCTGTAAACCACATGAATCCGGCGTAAAAGATCATCACGAAAACGACGGTGCCTAAGATATTGAGGGACCAGGTGAATATTGCGGCAATTAGCTGGCCGAAACCCAATAGGCCTTCAGTGGGGATTCCCGGCTGAGAGGGCTGATCAAAAGGAGTTCCTCCCGTCCGTACTGTTAAATTTTGGGGGCTTTCTGTTGATCCTTGAGATCCCGACATTAAAATTTTATAAATACCCCCCGCAAGATCAGGAACTTCAAATGAAGCAATTGTTGCTCCCATGTTTATAGCCGTCGCAACAGAATAGAATCTTCCATCTGATGAATTTTCTAAACGCACGGAGTCAACTAAATTTGTACCAAAAATTTCTACGGTCTGACCGACTACGGCGGTTTGAGGGCTGATGCCGGTTATTGTCGGCGGTCCAGTTGGAGTAGGCACTGGCGCTGGAGGCGGGGGAGGCTGGGGTGGTACAGGCGGTGGTTGGTCCGAGCATAGTACCGGAGAGGGCAACGATCCGCCGCCGTTTCGAGGATAAAGATAGGCGACTTCGACTACCCCGGTATTTTTGTAAGGCCAGTCGGCTACATTAAAATCAGGCCTGATATTTGCGGTATTAGCGCAATCCTGATGGGCAACATCAATTGCGAAAACTTCGTAATTCGCCATGCTTCCGGTTTGAGGCGCGTTGCCCGATCCGTAATAGTAGGATATTCCTTCTTTCCACGGATCGTTTAAGTTGGCCCGCTTGCCCTCAAAAGCCCATCTTGTTCCTCCGGTTCCTGCCCTTAAACGCCTTACTACTTCGTCTAAATATCTAAAATCATCACAGGAACTTTCAAGCCAGTCCGGATGGTCATAAGCAACGCTATCAACGGTAGCAGACATATCGGGAACGGTTGAAGCAGCCGGAGCGGGATTAATACAATTTCCACCGCCTGAAGGCGGAGGCGGACTTGAAGGCGGCTGTCCTCCGCCTCCTCCCCAAGTAACATTTTGTAACGCTTGAGAAAATTGATTAACAAACCCCATCTCATTTGACATAAAATTGGATTGAATTGAAGTTCCATCAAGTCCAAAACTAGCGTTAGAATGGAAAAGCCATACGGCAATGCCGACCCTTTTTGCGTTTACTACGCCATCAATTAAATCGCTAGTAGTGTAGTTCGAAATGGAATCGGTGTGATAGGGTTCTCCGATATAAGTAGGTTTGTTTGAAATAACAGATGACGATAAATTTGTATTAAGTTCTTGGCCTCCGGCGAAATGTACATTAACCAGGTTCATCCCAAAATAATCAGCGTTGCTTATTGCGGTTGGGCCACTGGGGTCACCACTTGAGACAGATAGAATTCTGCCAGACGGAAGTCCGCTTTTTATATTGCCGATATCTGCGTTAGATAAATCAATTGCGGGATGGTCGTATTCATTCTGTATGTCATAAAAAACATTCGTTTTACTGTTCAACGCATTCATCACTGAAATCATCCCTCTTTTAAATTCGGGTACACACATTACCTCATTTCCAGCCGATGCAGTACAGCCAGCTCCGGCAACCGTCTCTCTTGCAAAAGTAATGTCAACGATCATACCAAGACTGTTTGCCGTATTAACAATGGAAATTAATTGGTTAAGCCTGGTTTGATCAATGCTCCCGTCCGGATTCATTACTGTATTGGAGGAGGGAGTGTATCTTTGAGAACAATTGGGGCAGTAATCCCAGAGATTTGGAAAAATTCTAATGCCGTCAAACCCTTTTGATTTAAGCCAATTTAAGTCAGCAGAGGGGTTAGAAGCATCCAGACCGTCCCAATATCCGCTTAATACTAAAAATTTTGGTTGGCCGTTAAGCGTAAAACGATTGCCGGATATGCCCAAAGTAACGGCTGATGCTGAATCTATTAAAAAGAGGAAAAATAAAACTCCCGGAATAAAATAAGTAAAAAATTTGAGACTCCTTTTTGAGTTTTGCATTAACCTCAGTATATCTTAGTTAATAGCTTTAGTCATGATATAATATCAACATAGGCGAGTATCAAGCTATCAAGCATAGTATTAAGTATTAGGTATTATGTTGCGCAGTTCAAAATTCATCATTATTTTTGTGGCGGTTATAGGCACTTCTTTTTGTTTTACCCGATTCGTTAGCGCAGATGTACAGGATGAGATAGCCGACAGGCAAAGGCAGATAGAAGAACTGCAAAGACAGATAGAAGAGTACCAGAACCAGGCGGATAAAGTCAGAGGCCAGTCCAGAACGTTGGAAAACGAAATAGGGCAGTTAAACGCAAAGATTAACCAGATAACCCTTGAAATCCGCGGACTTGAACTTTCTGTAGGCAAAACAAAGCTAGAAATAGGAGAGACGGAGAAACAAATAGACGAGTCGGAAAAAGCGTTGAAAAGGCACAAAAACGCTCTGGCTCAATATCTCAAAATCGCTTATCAGAACGACCAGATTACACTGACTGAAATTTTATTTAACAATGAAAATTTGTCGGATTTTTTTAACTATCTTAATGACTTAGAAAATACCCAGGATAATCTCAAGGTTACCATCCAAAACATAAAACAGCTGAAAGTTGATCTGGAGGATCGCCAAGTCTCGCTGGAGGGAAAAAAGACCGATCTGGAACATCTAATCGGAATCCAGGCAGTTCAAAAAAAGAGCCTAGACATTAATAAAAAAGAAAAAGACACGATACTGAAAGAAACAAAGGGACAAGAGTCAAAGTTTCAGGAACTGATAAAAAAATCCCAGAAAGATATAGAAAAAATTAGAGAACAGCTGACATTTCTTAAACAGCACGGAATTACCGCCGAAGACGCGGTAAGGTATGCCCAGCTTGCCGCCATAAGAGCCGGTATCAGGTCCGCTTTTCTTCTGGCCATCCTTGAAATAGAATCCCGTCTCGGACAGAATGTCGGTACTGGCAACTGGAAGGATGACATGTACGAATGCTACATTCGTTTGGGGACTAAATATTATCCGAACCGTAAGGCATATTATTTACAGCGGGCAGAAACGGAGAAAAACGCTTTTTTTGCGATTATAGGAAAACTGGGCTTTAACCCCGATTCAGTTAAAGTCTCTCGCGAACCGAATTACGGTTGTGGCGGAGCAATGGGTCCAGCCCAATTCATACCGTCAACCTGGCTGTCTTATGAGGAAGAGGTCGCGCGATTAACCGGCCACAATCCTCCAAATCCATGGAGCATTGAGGATGCATTTATGGCCTCAGCAATTAAATTAGCCAAGGGTGGAGCTGACAAAAAAACAAGAACAGCTGAAAGCGGCGCGGCTCGGGCGTATATCGGAGGCAGTACGAAATGTTCATCAAGCATCTGTAATTATTATTCAAGCACGGTGTTAAGAAAGGCAGATGAGATAGAGAGAAACTTATAACTAAAACAATCCCTAATCTCTAAACCCTAGTCTCTAAACAATACAATATCAAAATTCAAAAATTTTAAACTGTCCCGACTACAGTCGGGACATGCCCAAAGGGCTGTTTGAGATTTAATATTTTGGATTTATTTAGAGATTAGAAATTAGACATTAGACATTTTTATGTTAATTTACTCTTATGTTCTTTAATAAGTCGAGGTACTTAAAAATGATCATGAAAAAACCGCCGGGTATTTTTGTTCTTTCTTTATTATTTATTCTTGCGGCTCCGTTGTTTATTTTTAATGATAAAAACTATACACAAATGATCGAAGCGGCTTTGTCCAACCCCATTGAGATTGCAAGCAACTCCGCCGGCGACATATATTTGCCAGCCCCTAATATTCTAGACAGACTTGCTGAAAAAGACGACGAACTAACTATGGTGCCTGTTTCGATCGGGCCGCGGGAGATAATTTATTATGAAAACAGGTACACCATTCTCTCGTATAAAACTCAAGCGGAATGCAATAAAAGAAAAGGTTTGTGGGATGAAAAACATGGCGTATGCAAAGCAGTTAGTCGGAAGCGTTCGACTGATAAAGAAAAAACTATTGGCTTAAAGCTTCTGAATATAGAAACCGGGGAAGTAGAGGTTGTTGCCGTTAAAACTAAAATTAACATCAACGGGGTAAGTATTGTTGCGCCTGACGGTTATCAGATAGAAATAGTCGAACGGCCGAATGGCATAAGGTGGAACTACTGGAACACTCTTTATCGCGTAATTTCACCGGCAAATATTGTTGTCATAAAAAACAACTATCCAAGAGAGACCACTGAAACTGTTTCACAAACAGTTAAGGGCAAGGTAGTCAACAGAAGCAAGAAAGTCGTCAGAGGATTTCTGTATGTTCCCCATTCGGAATTTTTTGAACAGGAAGAAAATAGGAGCATTCTAGTCAAAGCAGGTGCAGATTATCTTAAAAGTACGGTCGCCCAAGCATTTAATACTCTCCGAGAAAGGGGAGTTAAATCAAGAGCATTTCCGGAAAAGTTAGTAGCGGATGTTGAGGCGCTATCGCCAAGATTTTTTGAACGGCTTCCGCTTCTTGAACAGGGTGACTTTACGGAATTTCAACTTGATCCCCAGAAAACAGCAGAACGAGTATTGATAATTCTCGGGGCTAATAAAGAAAATGCCTGGAGGCATACTTGTAACCGTTCCGACGCCTGCGGCTGGGTGCAATTTACGCCCCGGACATATTCGAATATGAGAAAATTCTATCCGGCTGCCAAGGTTGAAAAAGATTTTAAAACAGGCGCTGGCGATCATACTAATTCAATAATGTCTGCGATCTTACTGCATGATAATAATCTAGCTCCTCTTGTTAAGAAATTCGGCGATAAAATTCTAAACGACTCTGACCTTGAGAAGTATCTGGCGGCGTCTTATAACGGCGCTCCGAGGTGGGTAAGCAATTCATTGAACGCCACTATCTCAAAAGCGTTTGCCGGTTGGGTTACCGCTCTCTCTCCGACTCGAAAGGACTCAAGAGGCGGATTGAGAAAAGAAACTAGGGATTTTATGACTAAGCTGGATTACTTGATTGAGAAGGATCTCCCCTAGGTCAAATCCCCTTGAAAAGCTGGGATTTTTGTTTTGGACAAAACTTGCTATAATACAGCGTTATGAAAAGTCAAGAAAGAAAAATGGTCTATGTGGCGATGTCAGGAGGTGTGGACTCGTCGGTTGCCGCCGCTTTGTTAAAGAAACAAGGTTATGATGTAACTGGTGTTTTTATGAAACCGTGGCAACCCGAAATATCGAAATATCGAAATATCGAAATATCGAGCGGTTGCCTCTGGCAAAAAGATAGGGAGGATGCGATGAGGGTAGCAACAAAACTCGGTATTCCTTTACTTACTTGGGATTTTTCTAAGGAGTATAAGAGGGAAGTGGCTGATTATATGATTCGAGAATATCGAGCGGGAAGAACGCCTAATCCAGATGTAATGTGCAATAAACACATTAAGTTTGGGCTATTTTTGGAGAAGGCGTTAAAAGAAGGGGCAGATTATATTGCGACGGGACACTATGTCCGCTTGATGCGGAAAACTCTAAATTCTACAGAGATTCCCGGGCTAAAGCGCCGTGAACCTTATCTGAGCAAACTCGAAACTCTAAACAAACTCAAAACTAAAAATTCTAAAAAAACTGAAAATTTAAACATTGAAAATTCATTGAAAATTGCCAAGGATAAAAATAAGGATCAATCCTACTTTCTCTGGACATTGACGCAGAAACAGTTAAAATACTGCCTATTTCCCATCGGGGATTATATAAAGCCGGAGGTTAGGAGAATGGCCAAAAAATTTGGTCTGCCGACGGCTGACAAAAAAGACAGTCAAGGCGTGTGCTTTGTCGGACCTTTGGACATAAAGGTGTTTCTCAAGAGTTACATTAAACCAAAGACGGGGGATATTATTTTAGGGGATAATACCCGTTCGACTCGCTTTGCTCGCTCAGGACGTGTTATCGGACAACACGACGGCGTGTTCTATTATACCCTTGGCCAAAGACATGGTTTGGATATAAAAAATGGCAGAGGTCCTCATTTTATAATAAAAAAAGATATTAAAAAAAACATTCTCTTCGTCGGTTCAAAAGAAGACCTCTTTTCTCAAAAAATGAAATTAACAAGCATAAACTGGATAAATCGGCCAAGCCAACCTGTGGATAATCGACTTCGCAAGTCGATTATCCACAGGGGTGGGGGATTGGAAGTGGATGTGAGGGTGCGTTACAGGGCGCCGTTGGTCAAAGCAATTATACATAATAATGGGGAAGTCGTGTTTAAGAAACCTGAAATTGCCATAACTCCGGGACAATCGGCTGTGTTTTATAAACACGATGAACTTATTGGCGGCGGGATTATTAAATGATATCATTCCCTTCAAAGGCGGACGTACAAAATTTGTAATTTATAAATGAAACAGAAACAAGAAAAAATTCCTAATGCACTTACTTCAAAAGAAAATCTTGGCTCCCCTCATTTGGTAAAAAATTTTAAAGAAAGAACGGGTGGGCGGGATGTCTTAGACATGGAGGGCAAAGAGTTTTTTGACGAGCTGGTGGGAGATATCGAGGATCTTAAAATGACGGATGATTTTTTACAGGTCCTACTTCTTAAAAGATTCGTAACTCTTCATGAGCCAGTATCTTCAGCACGAGAAAAAATAAACGAAAGAATAAAAGATCTTGAAGACACTCTTGAAGCATTGCGGGGCAGATTTGCAAGGAATCCCAAAATAAAACACGATGAGATTGACGATGAGTTTGAACGACTTTCGATTGAAGAAAAAGATAATATTGAAGAAGAATTAGAACGCTTAGGGGTAACCTACAAAGTTTTGGGTCATTTTTTAAGAGCTGGCATTTTTACTGAGTCTGATACGCTAATGAGGGCCAAAGAAGCTGTTTATAATCAGATAAAAAAGTTCACCCCGTGAGAATCTTGAGCAAACTGTTTCCTGTCATCTCTTCTGGTTTTGGTATGTCCATCAATTCCAGTACGGTCGGCGCCACATCGCTCAATATGCCGTTTACCTGAGACCAGATTTTTTCCACTTCTTCTATTTTGCGTTCCTTTTGAAACCGCTTTCCGACCAGATAAAAAGGTACGGGACTTTCTTCGTGCTTTGTTTTTTGTTCCCCAGAAGATTCATATACCATGGATTCTGCATTTCCGTGGTCAGCGGTAACTATCATAATTCCGTCTTTGGCAAGAACTGCATCGGTAACTCTTTTTAGCGCCACATCCACCGTTTCTATGCCTCTTATGGTCGCTTCCAGGTTTCCGGTGTGAGGAATAACATCTGAATTAGCAAAGTTTATTATGTAAAAATCATATTGATCTTGTTTTACATATTCTTCCACTTTCTCGGCAATATCGTTGGCTCTCATCTCCGGATTTGTAATATGATCCTTCAACGACTCTATGAAAATATCCGTTTCTCCGGAATAAGGCGCATTGTTCAAACAATTAAAAAAGTATGTAGTATGGGCGTATTTTTCCGATTCGGCGATATGCAGTTGCGTTTTTCCGTTTTGGCTCAAAACTTCCGCCAGGCCGTTTTTTATCTCAGGCAAAGAGAAAGAAACATTAAGCCTAGGATCTTCCAGATATTGAGTCATGGCGACGACAAAAAGATTCTTATGCTTTTCTGTCGGAAAAATTTGGAAGTCTTGCTCTATAAAACTTTTGGTAATTTGGCGCATCGAATCCTCTCTAAAGTTAAAAAACACCAAAGCGTCATCGTCTTTTATAAAGCCCCGATCATCAACTATTAGCGGAGGCAACTTGGGATCGGTATATCCCATGGTGTAAAGCATCTCTATTTTTTGTAAGATATCATCGGTTATTTCTCCAGCTCCACGAGCTAAAAGTCCGTAAGCTGTTTTTGTGTTATCCCAATTTTTACCTCTATCCATCGCGTAATCCCGGCCGATAACAGTTGCGATAACGCCGGTTCCAGTTTTGGCGATATGTTCCTGTAGTTTTTTAATTAAGAGCGGCGCTTCTTTAAGCCCCGAGTCTTTGCCATCGGTAAAAAGATGAATCTTTAAGTTGCCGATGTTGTTTTTTGCCGCGAGATCTATTAACGCAAAGAGGTGGCTCATGTGAGCATGCACCGAACCTGAAGTAAGAAGTCCGGCGAGGTGAAGCGTAGAGTTGTTAGTTCTAACATGATTAACGGCCTTGAGCAGAACTTCATTGTCAAAAAAACTACTGTCGCCTATGGCTTTATTTATACGGCTTAAATATTGGGAAATAGTTCTGCCGGCGCCCATAGTCAAATGGCCAACTTCGCTATTGCCGGCTTCGCCCCAAGTCATTCCCACTGCTTTTCCAGAGGCCTGTAAAAGCAGTGATGGGTAATTACGCTGAACAAAATTAACGAACGGGGTGTGCGCGTATAAAATAGCGTTGCCGAATGTTTGCGATGAATATCCCCAGCCGTCTAAAATTGCAAGAATAATGGGTTGCATAAAAGTGTTGCACAAAACTCGCAGATTTGATACAATTATCCCATAGTTAATACAAATAACGCAAATTATTAATAGTTAGTTCGAAAAACTAAGTTTTACGAACAAATGTTAGTAAATTATAAACAACATGTTTTCACAACTAAGTCCGCTTGTAGCGGCGGTTTCGGCTTTACTCCCGGGGATAATCATCGGTTATCTAGTTCGGCAGCTACTCTCAAGTAAACGGATAAGCTCGGCGGAATCAAAAGCCGAAGCGATACTAAGCGACTCTAAATCAAAATCTCAAGACATACTTCTTGAAGCAAAGAATAAGGCTTTGGCTATTCTTGAGGATGCCAAGAAAGAAGAAAAAGAAAGAAATTCGCAGCTTTCAAGAATAGAGAATATCTTAACTAAAAAAGAGAACGAACTTGAACTAAAGGCCAAGGAGCTTGGCGCAGAAAAAGAAACGCTTAAATCCAAAATAGCTGAATTCGGCACGCTTAAAATAGAATTAGAGCAGACCAGAGTCAAACAACTTGCCGAGTTAGAAAGAATCTCCGGGTTAGACAGGAACCAGGCAAAAGACGAAATGTTGGCCAAGGTAGAAGAAGAATATAAAGACGATTTATACAAGCAGCTGAAACGGTTGGAGCAAGATAACAGAGAAGAGTTGGATAAAAAGGCACGGGAGATATTAACAACTTCAATACAAAGATATGCCGCCTCTCATATAGCGGATGTTACGACAACAGTCGTCAGTTTGCCGTCAGATGAGGTTAAAGGAAAAATCATCGGAAAAGAGGGAAGAAACATCAAAACAATAGAACGACTGACAGGCGTGGACATTATCATCGACGATACTCCGGAAGCGCTTGTTGTGTCAGGATACGATCCCGTTCGCAGGCAAGTCGCAAAACTAGCTATTGATAAGCTTATAGCTGACGGAAGAATTCATCCTGCCAAGATAGAAGAAATGGTAGAAAAAGCCAAAGGCGAAATAAACGAGAAAATAAAAGAGGCCGGAGAGGCGGCGTTATTTGAAACCGGAGTCGGACCGATGGACCCTAAACTTACTTACCTTCTGGGCCGTCTGGCTTTCAGGACAAGCTTCGGCCAGAATGTTTTGCTTCACTCCATAGAAATGACCCATATTGCGGGCATGCTTGCCGCTGAGCTTGGATTGGATGTTCCTGTCGCGAAAAAAGCCGCATTGTTCCACGATATAGGAAAAGCGGTTGACCACGAGGTCCAGGGTACTCATGTAGAAATAGGCAGGAAAATTCTCCAAAAATTCGGAATGGATACGAGGGTCATACAAGGGATGGAAGCTCACCACGAGGAATATCCATATGTAACTCTTGAATCAAGGATAGTTCAATCGGCGGATGCCATTTCCGGCGCAAGGCCGGGGGCAAGACGGGATACGGTTGAAATATACTTAAAACGGTTGGAAGACCTTGAAAGAATCTCCAATTCATTTGACGGAGTGGAAAAATCCTATGCTATCCAAGCGGGCCGTGAATTGAGGATATTCGTTACACCGACTAAAATTGACGACCTAAGCGCTCTCAAAATGGCAAAAGATATTGCCAAAAAAATAGAGGAGGAAATGAAGTATCCGGGAGAAATCAAAGTCAATGTCATCCGCGAGACGAGGGCGATAGAATACGCCAGGTAGTAGATTTTCCAGCTGCGACTTAGTCGCGTATTAAAAAACTGGAAAATTCACTACCTGGTATGCTCGATAGCTTGCCATTATCTTTCTAACTCAAAAGATAAAAAGCCCCGCGTGGTTGCGGGGCTGTTTTTCAGCGGACATTAGGATAGGCCACCTTTTTCTCCTACTTTATTATTCCTAAGCTCATAATCAGTTACAATCCTAATATAATCACGATAGACCAGAGGAAGCGTGAATTTCAGCATTTTGTGTTCTTTAAAAAATTGGTTATAGGAATAAATCTGTCTTTCATTTGCACCAATCATGGTTTGTTTGCTTGTTAACTCTGCACCAATAATATCTACTTCCCAATGTTTTTGCATCTGTTTTCTTACCGGTACTTGCTTGGAGGATAAGATTAGGTGTCCAAATTCGTGTCCAAGTATGCCCGCCAAATCTTTAGTTGAGAATTCATCAATTATTCTTTGGCTTATGATTATCAAAGAGGCGTTAGAATCTGCCCAAGCGTTATAACATTGCCCTCCCTTGATTAAAAAAACCGGCTCTGCAATATTTTTCGGCTTGGTGGTAAAAAGAAGGATCGCCTGTTTTATTTTCTGGACTTGTGGTCCTGTCGGTTTTCGCTCTCTGCTGTAAGTACAAGAAAATAAAATATTAGAAACTTGAAAAGAAAAAAACAGATATGCTAAACCAAGAAGATACAAAAAACGAACCCTATGTTTAAAAAGAGCCATACCTCACCGCGTGCTGAAGAATTTGCTCATGATACCGCTCTATTATGAGTAAAAAATCAAGATATCTATGGAGTTCTGCTTCCCTAAACTCCTAACTGACTTCGGTTTCATGTCATTTTGAATTCGCAACATCAGCTATTTCTTAACAAAAACGCAGAGGAGGGTTATTAATCAATAAACGCTTGTTAAGTGACAGAACCACATCCCGCCTATCAATGAAAAGACCCTGTTGATAGGCAGGGCTTGCAATTTCCGCATAAAACCTAGATAATTGAACAAGTGATTAAAAATCCCACTTTGGGTCGATTGGGGTTAAATTAAGAATGTTATAAAAATAACTATAACACAGCTGGCTTGACCGAATTCCAGGCAAAAGGCGGATCGGAGTTCGTTAGAGGTGCTTTAGCCCGCTAAACTCTGTAGGATGTTGCGAGCCATAGTGAACTATGGTGAGCAATAACCAGAGCCTTTTAACAAAGAAGTCGGTCAAGAGCGTACTGCCATAAGTCGCCATAGGCGACGGGCAGAGCGATCAGCAAGTTTATAAATGAACGCAATAAAAAAAGGCCAATTAGGCCAAATGTTAGGTGAAAAAATGGGTGTTACCAAAAAGCAAGGTGTAGAATGGGTAGATGCTTTTGTAGAAATAGTAACTAACACCTTAAGAAAAGGAGACAAAGTAAATATCACTGGTTTTGGTATTTTCAAGGTTTCCGACAGGAAAGCCCGAGAAGGAAGAAATCCGAGAACCGGAGAAACTATCCACATCGCGGCTTCAAAGAAACCGAGATTTACTGCCGGTAAACTACTCAAAGAAGCGATTAAATAAACTAGCTATTAGTTGCTAGCGACTAGTCGTTAGTTTATTTAAACCCCGCCTGCAAATGGCGGGGTTTGGTTTTTAACTACACTCCCAGATAATGCCGAAGTTCATCTTTTTGCTCCATTATCGTTGCGTATCCGATATTTTGAAGCTCTTTCATCTGGTCCGGGGTAAAGTTGTGGAGTTGAATATGCGGCGTTATCTTCATCAGCTCAGGACTTAACCGGACATAGTAAATTTCCGGAAGACGGGGATTGCTTCTTCGCTCCAATTCATAATATTCTATTTTCTTATGCGTACAGCGATCACGCATGATGTCAAAGGAACGGCTAAGGTCAGATATCCATTCTTTTGGCGCTGTTCCCGACTGCAGCGGCGGCCAATAATCAAAACGAATAAGCTTCTTGTATTGTTTCATCTGGCGGATAGGGAAATCGGTCCAGACTTCGCCGTCAACGGTATCGATGCCGTCAATTTTAATGAATGGAAATTTTCCGGGAAGACGAGAAGACGCAAGCAGAATGTTTATCCAGCGTTCCGTGTGCCTTGGATTTTCGGGATCGTTGTTTAAGGGATCATGATTATAAAAGATTACCTCGCCTGGTTTGCTTACATCGGTAACGATAACCCCAAGGCGAATTTTAGAATTAAATATAGCCTTAAAATCCAGCCCGTCGTCCTTGTCGTTAAGAAGGTCTCTCAACGGACCAGGAGACAGATGTGATTCACTGTGTACCAACTCATTGCCGACGATAGCATCAGCGGCAAAAAGAGTAGCTAATCCACTAAGTCCCAGTAATGTCTTTTTGCCTTTTGATAATTTGTGGTCAAACAGGATTAAAAGTCCTAAACCAACGGTGGTAACTCCAAGAGCAGCAAGCTTTATCTTTAACCCTCTCTTGTAACTGAAGATCCGATCCGGGGATAAATTTCCTATTACTTTTACGGCTTTATCCGGTGAACTGATAACCGCAGAAGCCGCCATGGCGCCAGCGGAACTGGCGATTATTTCATCGGGCTCCGGCAGGCCAAGGTCATACCACGCTCTCGCTGACCCGCTAAGCAAAGCTAAGCGAACAACTCCTCCCGGCCAATTCATAACCAGGTCGTATTTTTCGCTCACAACAACCTCTTGTTAATGAACTGATTTTATAAAACAATGATGTTTCTTTATAAAATAAAAGTCAAGATAAAAAGCCGAGGTTAAACCGGCTTTTTGTTTTATTTATTTACTCATGGCTGTTTAATGGAATCAATAAATATCTGGATATCTTCAAAAGAAAGAGCGGTGGAAAGAATCGAATCTGATTCAGTCATCATTCCTGCAACTTCGCCTTTATTATTCAACAAAGGACCGCCGGAAAATCCGTGTCTGGCCGGCTTTAGGAGCCTGAATTTTTTTTGAATTCCAAGCGACTTAAAAGATTCGACAAAAGTAATGGCATTTTCAACTACAGATCGTATCGGATCGGACATGACACTTTTCTCATCACCGTCCGGTAAATAATAAGAACCCTGCACGGAGGAAAAACCGCTTGAGTATGTCACCTCTCCCACCCGAGCTCCGGTTGCGAGACTTAGTCCCAGTACCGGAATTTTTTCGGCGGATCTAAAAGCAATAATATCCAGATATTCTCCAAGAGGACTCATGGCAACAGGCTCAATCGGAAACTCTAAACGACCGGTTGAAGTTTCCACTATTACTACAAATTTCTGTTCGTAATCCGAGGCATAAATTATTCCGTTTTGGTCAATTTCAATTATTGCTCCGCAATGGCTTCGCAAATTCATTGCCGTATCGACCAAGAGATGCCTCGCGCTTATGATATAACCGGATTCTTTTTCAATAAAACCGGAACCCTGTGTCTTTGTTTTTGCACAGGGAGAATTCATAAAAAGAACGGCTTGCGGGTTTTCCAAATTTGATTCCTCTGTTTTGTTTAAAATATGATTTGAAAATCTGGCCTCAATAATAAATGTGTTTTTCTGGGCCTCAAAAACCTTTTTTGGAAGTTTGTGCTCAGAGAGCATAATCTCGCCTTGCGGATAAACGGTATCGAACTGCTGTCCGAAAGACTCCTCGACGTTAACAAGACTCATGGCTGCGACCACGAGTAATTGCAGGACCAGCCTCACATTACCTCCTTATTGACAAAGGGCTAGGATTTATGTTTTATTATACTCTTCAATTATTCAAATAGCAAGAAAAGGGGAACCGTCGGACATTCGACTTTTTAATTATTTTGTGTTTAAGTCAAAACATATTCTTTGAAAATCAGGCCAAATGCCAGCAGAAAAAATCAAAGCCGACCTGGTAATAATCGGCGCGGGCATCGCCGGACTGTCGCTTGCTTTCAGAGCGTGGCAACAAGGGTTAAGGGCGGTGACTTTCGATGACGGCAGAAACGGAGCGACTAACTCGGCGACGGGCATGATAGCCCCAAGGTTAGACTATATGCTTAAAGACATTGAACTTGTGGGCGAGTCCGACAGACAGTGCCGACAGTTTAAAAATATTTTCACGGATTTAATAACTCCCACCAAATTTCTTATCCCTTTGGGACCAAATCTAAGATACGGCTCCGGCCCGTTTAAATATTTGCTGGAAACATACGATCGGATAACCCCAAACAGAAGAATTTATGTCCCTCCTTGTTCGTATTTGTCGGCTGCAGACTTGGAAAGAGAAGAGCCAAATATCAGAAAGGCTCATTTTGACGGAGCATTTTGCTTGTGGGAACTTACGACGGATCCTAAAAAATTACTGGCACAGTTGGACCGATTTAACAGAATATTTGATCCTCATTACAGAAGAATCCGGATAGACAAGCGGGGGTTGGAATTTAAAACGGAAGGTTCGGAAATTACTGAAATCAAAGCAATAAGCCTGGATAATAACCCAACGACTGTTAGCGGTAAAAACAAAGGACTGATAGTAATAAATGCTTCCGGTCCGTGGATATCAGAAACAGCCGCCCTGTTCGGAAGCAGATTAAACATAGAGTTGCGGCTTGGCATTCAAATATCCGTATCCGGCCGTCCATTCAAGTCAGGAATCATCTTGCTTGAAAAAAATAATGTCTTCTTCTGTCTGCCAAAAAACGAATATACGCAGTTTGGACCTACCAATACATTATTTACCGGCCATCCCGACGATGTCTTTGCTGCCAGAGACGGTTTGGCTGAACTGAAAAACAGTTTCAGAAATTTTCTTGATTCTGGCATCCAGGCGGGGGAGTGTCGGTTTCTAAAAGCCGGACTGCGCGTAAGGCCTAATTTTGGAGATACTAACCGGCCGATAATCTGGTCGCACAAATCTGACGGTCTAGATAATTTTTATACGCTTTTTCCGGGTAAAATGTCACTGGGTCTGCTGGCCGCCGATGAGATGCTCGGCGTGATCTCAAGAGATGGCTGGCATAAGTTTCAAAACCAAAGTTCCCAGTCGAAATATTCGCTTGACGGTAATAAAGAGTCTCGAAATAAACTTTTTTTGAAGAAAGAGAATTTGCGATCTTTGGCAAAAGTCGGCTTATCTGTTATTTCACAAACATTTTCACAAACAAAAGCAAAGAAAACCCCCTGATCCAGGGGGTTATTTAGCGGATTTTATTACCGTTGCGATATCTTCAGACGAAATTATGAAAGAAAACAAAGTGTCTCTTTCAATCATAAGCCCGATTACTTGACCGGCATAGTTGAATACTGGGCCTCCAGAAAATCCGGGCTGTGTCGGGCCGGCCAGACGATAGAGTTTCTTTACACCAGCCGAAGCTACGATTTTATTCTGAAGAAAAGCGAGAATAACATGCTCTGAAGTAAATTTAATTTCATCAGAGATAAATGAAACCCCTTCTCCATCTGCTCTGTGTTAGTGAGTGTTTTGGCTCGTAAAACCGCTTACATAAACCTTATCGCCTGACCTTACTTTGTTTGACAGCCCAAGACTTTTAACAGGGAGGTTTTTGGTGGGTTTAAACAGCATGACATCAAGGTAGGTGTCCAACGGACCCATTGCTACAACAGTAAGGGGATATTCTTTTCGTTCAGTCGCCGTATCTAATACTGCAAAAAACCGATAATCATAACCTACGCCTCGGGGAATACCGTTTTTATCCAGAGAAAACGGCTCGCCAAACCTTCCGGCTAATTCCATTACTGTTTCAACAAGAAGATGTCTGGCACTTACGACATAATTAGAATCTTTTTCAACAAAACCGGATGCTTGAACGATTATGGGTGGGGCATCGGGCTGATTTTTTTGAAAAAATTCGCCCCTGATTTTTATAATATTTTGCTGAGATAAGTAGACGGCGGAAGAAAGCGGTCTCTCCGCAATCGCCGTAAGTCCGTTGGGGTAAATCGTTTCGAACTGTTGTCCAAAAACTGAATCGGTGAAAACAAGCAACATACCAAGAACTAATATGGGAATCGGCGCTGGTTTCATTTTATGTTTCCAAGGAACGAATAACTTAAACTAAGGATATTCTTTACGCATTTAATTACAATAGGCCAGAGTGGATTCTGGAAAAGTTATATAAATTATGTATTATAATATGATAAGAACAAATAATTGCGGGTATAGTACAGTGGTAGTACGACTCCCTTCCAAGGAGTAGACACGAGTTCGAATCTCGTTACCCGCTCCAGTATGAAACGTTCGGGAAATTGACCGACCTGATTGTGGGCGACGCCAAGCGTCGCCCATTGATTCGGTGAGGTAATCTCTGAATCGCTCGGCCCGATGAATCGGGCCTCGCGGTTGGCCAAGATGAGGTTCGACCCAAAGATTCCTTTGGCGATAACCTTTTTATCAAAAAGGTTATCGCCTCTTGCGATTTTATCTACATTTAGAGCCTCATTTATCCATTTTCTCATCGGTTCTACCCAAGAGAATTGCTTTTGTTCAAGGGTGAGTATTTTTTCTTCTATGGTCTTTTTTTCTGACATTAGTTTGGCCTTCTTTTCAAGGTAGGATTCTCTATCAACATCCTGGTCTAAATAACTATCCAAGAGTCTTTGGAGCTTGGCCTTGATATCGGATATTTGATCTTTGGATTCTTGAACAAAAGCCAATGACGAGCTTTTGGTGTCCTGTTCTTCCGAACTAATCTTGTTTAATAAATAATCAGCCCATTCTTTTTTCAAAGAAAATTTTTGAAGGAGATTTGATATTTGTCTATCCAAAACCTCTTGTCTTACATTGGGTTCATTGCACTTTATTGTCTTTGATTTTTTGGAGCAGTGATAATATGTGTAGTAATGGATATTTCCATTCTTTTGTTTCTTTATCTTGTATTCTCCGGTTATCATCATCCCGCAATTACAAAACAATAATCCGCAATATGGTTGGGGGTTATTTCCATTTACATCTTTGTCTTTTTTCTGCGGCCTTCCTCTGCTATGCAATATTTCTCTCACTCTATCAAAAATTTTCTTTGAGATTATGGGCCGATGTTTTCCCTCGTAAATTTCTCCGGCATATTTAAAGTGTCCGTAATAAAAAGGATTTGAGAGGATAAATGAGGCCTTTGATATGTGGATTCTCTTTCCGGTTTTGGAGATTATGCCGTGATCTTGGAGATAGTTGGATATATCTTCTAATCTGGAATTTCCTTGAGCATAAATATCAAATATTTCTTTAACTATTTTGCCTTTCTTTTTATCAACGATTATTGTTTTATTTCTTGAGTCGTTTATATATCCAAGAGGAGTACGTGAGGGATATTCTCCCCTTCTTACTTTTTGTCTTAATCCTCGCTTGGTATTTTCGGAAAGAGAATCCACATAATATTTAGATTGGCCAAAAGCAATATTCAGCATGAACTTGCCTTGAGGTGTGGATTCAAACCAGAATTGCGGAAATTTAAGGGCAAGTATTTTGTTACAATCTAAAAAATATATTATTTTACCGCCATCTATGGAATTACGAGCCAACCTGTCGGGATGCCAAGCGATAATTCCGTTGGCTTCGCCATTTTCTATTCTATCGAGCATGGAATTAAAAAGTGGTCTTCCTGGAATCTTTGCCGATTGCTTTTCAATAAGAACATCGACGATTTCGAGATTTTCTCGCTTGGCAAATTCCCGCAATTCTGTAATTTGAGCTTCGATAGATAGAACTTGCTTGTCTTCGACGTCTGTTGATTTTCTGGCATAGAGAAAATATTTGTTCATAGTGATTAATTATATCAAAATAACTTTTTGCAACACACCAAAAAGCTCTGGCAGAAAGCCAAAGCTTTTTGGTGTGGACCCGGCGGGACTTGCACCCGCTTATCCGAGTGGTAACAACGGAATGTTACTATATACGTCACGGGCCCGGATCCACGGGAGTAATTTTAGTATAGAAAAAGCCCTCTTTCAAGGGCCATTTCTATACCACTCGGGTTTGTCCGTGATGCTACGCAACATACCGTTGTTATTAACAGTATAGCATGGCCGATATCCACATGTCAAATTTTCTAAAAATCTCTAAAATCGCAAGAGATTTCGAACCTCATCTTGGCCAACTGCGAGGCACGATTCATCGAGCCGAGCGATTCAGAGATTACCTCACCGAATCAATGGGCGACGCTTGGCGTCGCCCACAATCAGGTCGGTCAATTTCCCGAACGTTTCATACTGGAGGGATTATACGAACAGATTAGAACTCATTTTATCAAAAATCTCTGACCAAAGGAAGCCGCCTTTTTTATACTCGCTTGGGCGGCTCTCATTTCAGATTTCGCTTTTTGGATTTGTGTATCAGATTTGGTAAAATAATAATAAAGTTTGAGAGGATTTTTTCGTGGACGGCAAATGGACTTTAGAACCAAAAACAAGTAAAACTAAGAAAAATATAAGGGTTATTTTAATTGTTCTATATCCTTATCCAAATATTTCCCTGCCTTATCCAGAGTATCTCCAATATGTTTACTCATAACTTTAACCTCGAGCTCCTTTTCATCTGGTGAAATATCACTTTTTACCATGCCGGCCATTCTGTCTACATCTTTTTTAACTAGGTCAAAAGCATTTTTCAGGTCTCGGCTAATAATTATTGACTCTCTCTGCGATCTGGCTAAACGCAACAATGTTTTTCTATAAAACCAGCCGGTCGCTAAAACACCACCCACCGTTAAAACGATAAGCAATCCCGATAAGGTAATATCTAAACCGAAGAGTGAAATCACGGCCTTTTCCACATAGCTGACTTTTATCGGACTCGTCGGCAAACTCAATGCACCCCTTGAATCCTTGGCCTTTACGGTCACGAAATAATCACCTCGGCGTAATTCTCTGTCGAAACGAAATTCCCACTCTCCGCTTTTATTTGTCTCGACGTCATTTTGTAATACTAAAAATTTATCCTTATCTTCAATGCTTACGACAACGTTGGCATCAGCAATTACGGTGCCCTTAATAATTAATCGGTCATCGGTGCCGATTATAATTTTTTTGGTAATTGAGGTAATTTCCGGCATATCAAGCGGTAAAATTTCCACTTTAGCACGCGATTCAATACTATTGCCGGCCTTATCTGAAGCGACAACGCGAATCATGTATGTACCCGGGGAGTGCGGCTTGAGCACGTACTCCGAAGCAGTAGCACCTTCTTGTATAATCGGCTCT
>Ga0155679_101_pt1 | contig 48098 bp, 41 predicted proteins | sample RifCSPlowO2_01_FD_107336 | JGI IMG/M metagenome (GOLD analysis project Ga0155679, IMG submission 107336) | Candidatus Yanofskybacteria bacterium RIFCSPLOWO2_01_FULL_42_49
ATAATTTCTCCTAATTTAATATGCCGACCGATATCTACATTTACCGAAGTAAGACTGTGAAAAAAGAGAGTTCCGGCTAATATAAATATCAGTACGATAACAATAGCTTTCAGAATATTACCCATATTTTTCTATTGAAGCACTGACTCTTTGGCGTATATCTCTAATATTTTAAGAATCTGGGGATGCATCGCTTCGGGTTTCTGGATTCTTAAAAGTTCTTTAAGTTGGGCTATTGCCTGCGGATGCTTGTTCTGAACGAAATACAAAACAACAAGATCTTGGTGGACCAAAACATAATCAGGACTTAGCTCAATGGTTTTCAGGAAATACTTCTCCGCTTCTTTGTAGTTGTTCTTCTGGGCATATACTCTGCCTAAGCTATGGTGAGCAATGAATTGATTTGGGTCAATTTCAATTTCTTTTTCAAGTTCTTCTTTTCCTTTATCATATTGTCCCTGGCCAAGGTAATATAGCCCTAGCGACAAGTGAACATTTTTTTCTTGAGGATTAAGCTCAAGGGTTCTCGCAAATCTTTCATTTGCTTCATCCACTCTGCCATTCGCCAAGTAAGCTGTAGCAAGGCCCTTTTGGGCTTGAGGGGACAATGGCGAGTCAATTACGGCTCTCCCCCAAAAAGTCAGTCTGTCGCTATAAAAGCCACTGTAGTTAAAGGTCAGGACAGAGAATAATATAATAACGGCGGTTATCGGCAACTTATATCGATATTTTGACATATCGATATGTCGAAATGTCGGTAGGCCGACAAAAAATATAAAAATACCAACTAACGGCAAATACAGCCGATGTTCAAAAAAGGCCATTTTCTCAGTTGGATATAGACCAACGAGAGATGGCGTTAAAAAGGCGACGAACCAGAGAAGACCCAAAGCACTTAAAGTTGAAAATTTTATCCGACTAGTAAACCAATATGCCACCAAAAAAATTAAGGCAACAAATCCATAGATAAAAGTTGAACCATTCAATGTGGGAAAAACTGACAAATTAAACGGCAAAATTGTTTTGCCAAGATAAAGAATAATCGCCGCGGAATTAGACCAAAGCATAGACAGAATTTGTAAAAAAGTGATGTCAATTATACCGGCCCCGGCTAAAACATTTTTTCTTACGAAAAACCAAAAAATAACTATAGCAGCTGAACCTATAAGCCAAAACCATATTCTCTTCCTATCGGTATCTGGTATCTGCTGGACATCACGTACCATTAATTTTGTCAATTTCTCCTTCCTGTAAATCAAGTAGTAAAACGCCAAAACAGGAAACAAAGAAATGACTACTTCTTTTGTAAAAAGAGCGGCCGTGAAAAAAATGAAAAATCCCACCACATATCGCCAATTGCCAATCCTCAAATACCTAATGAACATAATAAACGATAATGCGGTAAATATGGTAAGAATCGCCTCTATTCTGCCTGGCACCCAAGCTACCACAGGCGTCACCACAGGATGAATGGCAAATATTAGGGAGGAGACAAAAGAAATCTCTTTTTTAAAACCAAGCTCAAGAAAAAGCCAAAATATAAGATACGCCGCAATGATGTGCAGTAAAATGTTACCGAGATGGAAAACTAATGGGCTCGAACCAAACTGGCTGTTCAGTATAAAGCTCACTATAAACATAGGCCTATAATACGGAGCTATGTTACTCGGATAATTTATATCGTGCTTGAACGCTTCAAAAAAATTAGAGATATCACTCACAAAAAACCAATTATTAACCAAAATTATGCCCTCATCAAGCTGAACATAATCAAACCAAATTGTTCGGCCGAAAACGGCAAGGACGGCTAGGGACAACAAGAAAAAAACAAATAATCTGTTACCCATAATTTTATAACCAAACATTGCTGAATAATATCGAAAAAGGCAATAAAAATCAATGACTTCGCAAGTCTGTAAGACTTGCGAAGTCGCCAATTAACTCCCGAGTAACCTAAAACCGCCGAAAGGCGGTTTTAGGGTTTTTCGGTTCACCCCCACACTCATGCATGAGTGTGGGGGTTCAGTCCTTATCAAGGACAACCGAAATCGTGTCTAGTCCATTAGGGTAAGAACTGGTAACCAGACAATGGCAACATCCTGAAGAACCCATTGGCGAAACCGGTAGTTCCGTCCCAAGTGGTATCACTGTCGTCTGTGGTATTAGCTGCATTATCTACCCACGAAACCAGTGAATTAGTTCCATTGTTCTCGTCACGCAAGACCAGCTGGAAGTAATCCGACCCAACACCAGCCGTTGTATTAATCGGGGTGTTGAAGTTGGTAACAGCATCCAGATAAACCTTAATGGTCTTAGATGAACCTCCGGCAATCTCTAAATCTTTACTGGTAAAGTCGATAGTCATACTCGCAGCTGTCGCAGGAACAGTTGCGGCAGTAATCGTACCAGTATCAAGGATAGAGTTGTCGCCAGCATCTCTTACGGTGAAGGCCACATTGTTCGTTCCGACACCGGAAGCAACAACTTCGAATCTAAGTGATCCGGAGCCAGTCGCTACATTGTCGAAGAACAAATTTGAATCAGTCAAACCTTTAGCCGTAATGGTGAAGGTCAAGACCGGGTCAACGGTGGTTAGCTTGGTGGCTGTCGGAGCAACCAGAGCAAACTCTGGGAACACCCTATATGGTCTGATCTGAGTGGTCTGTTCCCTATCGGTTATGCCTGTGTCACTGCCGTTTAATATCGTACCGGAGCCCTCTCCAACCGCTCGGAAGGTATCATCTCCAGTACCTGATTGACCAACAAAGTCAATGTCAAAGAAGGAAGTGCTTTGGGAAGCAGTCGTCGCTCCTTCGGCTTTGGACTTAAAGTCAGCCAGCATCGATATATCCAAGCTTCCATCCTTCGGAATATATGGTCTGTTGTCGCCGGTGAAACCGAACGCAACTGAGGCTACGCTGTTGAATGTGCTCGATGTGGTCAAGGTAGTACCAGCCTTGTTCTTATACTGTACATAGACCGTCTTAACATTATCTGTTACCAAGGGTTGCTGAACGGCAGCGTCTTTCTCTTGGAAGTTAAGTTTCTCTATGTAGAATCCTTCGTTGGCAGCTGCAAATCTCCACATGCCAATGTTGTCCCCTGTCTGACCCCAATAGACCGCATGGTCAGACGGAGTGCCAGGAGCAACAGCCGTGGTCATTGTGCCCGCGTTGGACACTGTCGTGAATACGGTCGGACCAGTACTGCCGTTAGGATCGGCGTTGCCAGCATTAACCGTCTTTGAAGACGAGTCCAATGCTGTCACATCTCCTGTCGCGTTGATGTCAAATGAGAAGTAATCAGTATCCGCCAAAGCATTGCTACTCAAGTTAACTTTCACACCCAATGTCTTTGTCGCGCCAGCCGGAACTGTCCAGTTCAAACTGTTGAATGTAACTGTACCAGTCGTGTTGGACAATTGATTGGATGATGGGCTGGTTGATAATACTGTTCCTGATTCCACTTCATAGATGGAAACAGAGGAAACCAAACCGGAAACACATTCGGTGCTTACACAACCAAGTGTGAATGCACCAGAAGCGGCATCACGATAGTAACCGGTCAGAACTACATCAGTAACTTTCAAGGCCGAAGCATTTCCTGCTTGGAAAGCAATTCCGACTGCTGTTTTACCGGTTGTTCCTCTTACAAGCGTCTGGCTTGTTACTGAAGAACTCAAGCCCAGCGTCAAAGACGCGGCTTGGATCGTCTGAATACCTCCTCCAATATCTGCTTGAGGCACAATGTCGGCATCGGCTACCGCAGTGTTAGTACCGGAATACTTCATAACTGTCACGTCCGCAGTTGAAACACTTCCGCCGGCTGTGTAGTTATCCAAGAACACCTGAATGGCATCGGTGGCTACCAAAGCAACTCCGTTGCCGTCGGTGTTAGCCGTATTTACATCGCCTGTAACTTTAAAGTTATAGGTCTTTCCGGCCGCAAGATCAACAACATCAGTAAAGACCCTTTCGGCTCCGGTTACGCTGTCTTCACAGGTACCGGCCGCGTGAGAAACCGTAAACGCTGAACCGTCGGCAGGACCGAGAACAGTCGTACCTGAATCCTCGTCGGTAACTTTAATGTCTGTGATGTCGGACCAACCACTGTCAGTATCGGCGGCATTGGCAAACGAGCCGTTACCGTCCGTATCCTTACAAAGGACCAGTTTGGTCTTTCTTACTTCAATGTTTGTAGCCGCGGTCATTGAAAATCTCAATAAGACCGTATCGGAAGTATTGGTACCGATGTTCCCAGCTGACGGACCATTGTAGGCAATCGTCAGAACACCGCCCTGCAAGGTAACATCAAACGCCTCGGATGCCGCATCCATGGCATCAATACCTTGGTTAGCGGTACCGGATGCCGTATTCATACCGAATCCGTACTGATCGCCGAGTGCCAGTATATCGGTGGCATTCTCAAAGTAGAGGTTGATATCTTCGGCTGCTTTTCCATTCACATCAGCATACACATAGAAGATGGCCTCGCCTCCCTTGGCAATCGTGTGTCCTGAACCCATGTCAAAGACGACATAACCGGATGCATCAATTGAACCAGTCCATTCGCTTGTACCGGTTTTTATTTTCCAATTAACTGTGTCGGCTGGCTTGACCGTGCCTCCCTGAAGCATGGTGATTCTTTTCACTAAAGCCGCTTCGGTGTTGGCTGTAAGCTTGAATTCAGACACCAATGCCTGCTTTTGGCCGACATTCGGGTTTGGAATAGAACCAACCTTAGCTACATCTAATCTTCCGCTTGTAGCGCCGGAAACCGAGACATTGTTGCCCGATACCGGTAAACCGCTCACCGTTCCGGATGATAAGCTCACTGAATTTAGAGCAACATAGTTAACATTTCCAGCTGTTGCTGAAAAGTCGCCTACTAATGAGAGGTCTTTGGAACCGCTCACAGAAACATTCAAGTTAATGAATGTAACCTCGCCGGTAGCGGACGAAAATGTTTTACCAGAAGTCAATCTTCTCGCACCTTCATATACATAGACATTGTCAAAGTCGCCCACAGCACCAGCACCTTGTCTCTTAAAGACCATCTGGTTGATCGTTCCTGTGCCGGATAATCTAACTCTCAACATCTCAACCCCTTGGGCGTTGGTCGTGATAGTCGCACCTGCAGGATTACCAGGAGCTAAGCTGACTGAGACCGAACCAGCTGGTACTGGAGTCGGTGCTACTGAACCGCCTCTTGCATACGCAGGAACCTGGTTTACTGAAGTGTAATCAGATCCCATGCTGTAGAGAACCTTTTCAGCAGCATTGATGACGAAGACCTTTTTGAAGAAGTTCGCGTCATCCGCAACCGCCTGCGCGCCTGAGGTGTTAACCCAATGCAATGTGGCTACGTCTTCACCAGTTGTCTCTATTCCGTAGACCTTTTCATCTCCGTCAACTCGGAACAAGCCGGAAGTTACGAAGGCATCCCTGGTCGCAGGCGACACATTCTTAACGCTGGCAAATCCTCCGAGGTGGCCATAGAGATTGAAGATCTGAGGGCTCAAGAATAATCTCTTGTACCCGTGCTCGTTGACGATATATACATCCGGATCGTCAGAACCGGCTGCGCTGATGGTATTGCCTTCTGTAAGACCATAATCAGCTGGGGTGGCACCAAATGCTACTGGAGCAAAAGATGCTATTCCCGATAACGACAACACGGTCGTTACCGCAGTGAGTACTGAGAAGGCTTTTATCAAGCGGTCTCGAGTACCTTTTGATACAATATTCATTTTAATTTTTATATTTGCCCTGAACTTTCGACATCTCGACATTTCGACATATCGACATATCAATAAGCACAGAGTTTAATTACTATTTTACTTTTCCTCCTTTTTCTTGTTACTAAACTTTTTAAGGTTTCGTTGACCAACCGCTAATTCACTTTGATTCGACCAGTAAATTAACGACGGCTCTTTCGACTCAAAACCTTCTAAACACAAATTAATATACTTTCCTAGATTCGCTACATTGTTGTCATTCTCCTAATTTTCAATGTCCCGTCATGGGCTATCCGCTTCCAAACTCGATATATTGATATTTAGAAATTTCGATATATCGAGATCCAGAAGCGGCCAGCTCATAAACACAAAGCAGCCAAAAATGGCTATATCTTAGTCAATTTGACTATTGCGTTTATCATGATTTCTAATGTTTTACTGACTATATATGATGTTTTGACTTACCCATACTAGCAAACTAGCTGAGGAAGTCAACCCACACACTTAACAAGCATTTGCCTGTTAACGACCCGTTAAACACTGCAACAAACACCTAGGCTATTATTGCAAAATCTGCCTATAGCCAAGCACCGTTCGGCTGGGAGTTAGATGCTTGCTAAGTGTGCGGGTCAACCATCGTTATTCTTAATTATACATTCTCTGTTGAAGGCTACAAGAGTGTCAATTGTGGATAATTATTGGCCATATTTAGCCATATTTAGCACCCACTGTCCAGCCTGTTTTTGGGCTTGTCCGGACTGCTTTGACCCCCCCCCTAATTTACACCTACAACTTTGTTGCCGTAAGACCAGATTAGGCCGTGTTTGGTTAAAACCGGGGAAATGTCTGAGTTAGAGCCGAAATCAATAACCCAGCGCTGACTGCCGGTACTGTCTATGCTATATAATTTGCCGTTTTGGGTGGAGAAATAAACATTTGCGTCTTTGTCTATGGCCATTTGCTGGTTAATTTTGGAGTCAGCTGAAAATGACCAGTTTACCGTCAGATCGCTTTTTTTGATCGAAAATAATTTAGAGCCGGAAGCGGGGTTGGTTAAATTACTGAAACCGACAAATAGAGTATCCGAGGTAATGGCAACCGTCGTGGTGGCCGAATAGTCCCAAGGAGCGATATCTTTGGAATTCAAAGTTGAACCGTCGGACGAAATGCTGAATAATTTCGGGCCGGCGGCGGAATATGTTTTACCGCTTGACTGATCGTAAGATGGGTTTGTTGGAGTATTGCCGTTCGTTCCGGTGTAAAACAACTCCGCCGGCCAGAATTGGCTTCCGTCAGCCGAATAACCGTTGAAGAATTGGTTCCCGCTTACATACTTAGCTGTGATGATTGTGCCGTCGTCCAGCACAACCGGCGTGAAACCGTTTAAGCCGGAACCGGATATCGTCGTTTTGAGTGACCCGTCCGTATTTAACACAGCCAACTTGTCCGTCCCGCTTGTGAATGTAAAATGCGGCTCTCCTGCTGGTGATACAGCTATACTTTTGACCGTACTCGCATCATCGTAGTCCCATTTCTTAGAACCATCTGACTTTAAAGCCGTGAAAGCCAGCACTCCTCCCGCTCCGCTCCGGCCAAAGTACACCGTTCCGTCGGACAGAACTGCGGGTGTTCCGATACTGACGTTTGTCGGGTATTCCCATTGTTTTACGCCGTTTTTGTTGAGTTTTAAGAGTTTATAAGACAAGCCGTCTGTTGTTCCAAAATATATGTTTCCATCGGCGTCGGCAACCGGCTGACCGACGCTCCAAGTCGGGAGCGGAGTCCAGCCGTCGGCTCTTAAAACGACTTGCCTTATAGACAAGGTGGTTTCTTTGTTTTTGCACTCCTCATATGTACCGCAGGGCAAAGTTCCAACCTGCTCAAATTGCGTAAAAATCGTGTCGTTATAACTGTTGTTGAAATACCCGATCCAAGTTCCACCCCCTCCGGCGCAGGGAAAAGCGCCTACAGAGTTCTGATTGTGGTCATAAATGCGAACATTGTCTCCGCCGTTGTCGCAGGGAGCGGAGATTTGGTCAGAACGAAAAACATTATCAAATTCGCTTAAAGGATCCTCGGGATCAACTGGAAACTCACTGACGGTCGGCGACGGTCCGGCCGGTCCGGCAACATCGGCAAAAGAAGTATGATATTGGTCTTTGCCAAGCATCGCCCAAGAGTCATCATCTATGGCGGCCGGAAAACTAACTTCGCCGATATTCGAGAGTTCGGACTCACCGTCGCAACTGTCTGTTCCGCAAGACAACGGCCTGGTCTTCAAAGCAAAATAAACGGTCTGACCGTATTCATAAGAAATATCAAAGGAGGCGTTTTGAGACGCCCCCTTTGTGCCGACATTTGGTAAACTGGAACTAGCTATTACTGTGGCATCGTCCCAAATACTGTCGTCATCGGAAAAATCATCGGCGGAATACCTTAAATCGTAGCTCAAGCTGGCCGCATTGAAACTGCCCGAGTCGGGAGCCGACCAAGTTGCAGTAATGGTGGGGGAATGATGAACGGTGGCAAGATCGGTCACGGCAGACGGTTTTGATACTACATCACCAACCGTGATCAGGTCTTTTATATTTTCAAATGTAACTGGACCGATACCGCTGACATTCTGGATATCTTCTATCTGCGAGAAGGGGCCATTGGTTGTGCGATAGTCAATAATTGCTTGCGATTTTACTTCGCCAATGCCGGGAAGGGACATTAATGATGTCTTATCCGCCGTGTTGATGTTTATTTTTTCAGGTGTCGGTTCTGGTGACGGAGTTGGTGACGGTGACGGAGTTGGTGACGGTGACGGAGTTGGCGTAGGTGTCGGCGTGGGTGACGGTGATGGTGAGCTTGTCGAACCGCCACCGCCGCCCCCTCCGCCGCCGGAGCTAAATGTCACCACCGCTGTGCTGTTGGCGGTTCCAGGGGTGCCGTTTATAAAGTTACCGTTAGCGTCTTTGGCCGATGGATTGCCGGTGAAATTTTTCCAGCCGCCGTCAGGAGTTCTTTCCATGGAAACCTTCCCAACTGAGTTACCGAAAAGCCACTTCTCATCTGCCTTGCCGGCGGTATCAATCAAAGTTCCAGCTGAATTTACAAGTCGCAAAACCTCACCCTCATTTCCCAAAGCCCCGCTGTATATTTGATCGGCCGTGACAGTATTTACTGTGGAATCGTCAGTTCTTTCCAGCAAAAAGTAGCCCTGGGCTTTGATCACCGAGTTGTTGACTCCCGATGTCGTGCCACCATCGGGAGTCGTTAATCCGGAAATAATGATCTCCGGCGTCCCGTCTTCCGCCTTCAAAGTCCAACCAGCGAGGTTAATATCAAAATTTTCCGTGTTGTATAACTCAATCCACTCATCATTTGCCGAAGCCATTGTCCCTGCCCAGGCGATTTCGTTGATAACCACTCTGCCGGTTGTTTTGACATCGGATATCTTTTGGCCATCTGATGTCGTTAATTTAGGTGTTGGACTTGCTTGCGGTGAGCTTGTCGAAACCGGTGACATAAACGGTGACACCAATGGCAATGGTGACACCATTGGTAACATTGGTGACACTGTTGGTGACATCTTCCTGTCACCACGAGTGTCATCGGTGTCACCGCCCTGTGGATTACTGCCATCGAATGTCGGTCGTGTGGATAACTCCGTATCTTTAACATCGGATGTCCCGTCTTTGACTCCCGATGTCGTACCGACATCGGGAGTCGTTAATAAATCACTACCAAATCCAAACACCCCCAACATCTGCGCCCAGAAACTCGGCTTCTTCTGCTCCGTTTTAGCTAAATACTCCCGCCGTGCTTCTTCCGCTTCCTCCAAAAACAGTTTTAGCGCTCCAGCGCCGTTAATAACAACTTCTTTGGATAGGCGTTCCCAGTAGCCATCGAGGATGTAGGAACCGATTTGTTCGTGAGTAACTACAAATTTTGAAATTTCTAGCCCCAATGAACCGAATTTAATATCTACAAAAGCTAATGGAAATTCTTTATTAGTTCTTGAGTCAATGCCAACAATAAAATAATTTTCTCCACTGTCTATTTTTAATTTCTTAATGCTACCTATCAGAGGTTTTGAATACTTTTCATTACTAATCGTATCTTTACTGAAAAAATTATTATTAGAATAATTAGCAACCCTATCAAAATAGCTCCCCATGCTACTTAACGAAACCGGTTTTTCTCTTCTTAAAAACAATGTTCTGGCAATTTGAAAATTATCAGGATTCCATTTAGCCATTTCGTGTTCATAAGGACTGCCGAGATCCAATATCGGTGGATGCGTATCATCTCTGCTATGGTCTGGCACACCGGCGTCTTCAAGCAAATGTAATATGTGCCCAAAGGCGACAAACGCCCTCTCTCTGTTGCCTTTTGCATAATCTTCCAACGCTCTCCCATACGAGAAGTCCGCTTCCGACGAGTCGTTAAATACCGAGGTAAAACCGGCGTATTGCCTGCCCAATACATTCATCTGAAAGTTAGCCGCCAGCCCCCAATCTTTTGACGAAGCGCCGGCAACCATTGCTAAACCGCGGTTATGAACCGGATCATAAAAATGGTACAGCATCCTTACTCCGTCGTCCTCGTTGATAGAACCTTGAACTAGCCACTGTTTTTCTTGGTATGACAACTTTTGATCGGGAAAACTTAAGTTATGGAAGTCCGCTATTTCATCAGTCAAGGCCGGATGAGTATTGTTTTGGTCATAGGCAAAAACCGGGGCTGCGAGTACCAAAAAGGCGCTTAAAAGCGCCCCTCCTAAAATAAAACTTAGTACTTTAAAAAGCATAGATTTTCCAAATTCCACTTGGATATCTAAGAAATTCCGTTGTATTTGTATATTTGCCGGCAGGAAATTCTAACTTTTGACTTTCATATTCTAAGGTTGAGTCTTTCTGAAGCACTACTTCATATTCAAACATGCCTGTATTTTCGTCTACACTTTCAACTCTTTTCCATATTTCTTTGGCTTCCTCAAGTTCACTAACAAACCCGCCAAGAGAACCTACTTTTTTATATTCTGACAATGTTTTATTCCATTTTTCTTGATCTTCCACCACAAAATACTTACTCGCCAGTTCAACATCGCCCTTCTTAAGCGCGTCAATGAACATATCGTATGTTTCTTCCGGAGTTTTCCCGCCGTAGGTGTCGGCGTAGTAGGGTTCCTCAACTTTGTCGTAAGCACGTTTTAACTGCCAGCTTTTGTAGCCGGGAAGAAACCAAACAATCGCCAATACGACCAAAATTAAAACTGGCACCCCAGCCCAACCCTTAAATATATTCTTCCAATTCAGCATAATAACAAAGCAAAACCCCATCCCTGTGGATAATCGACATCGCAAGTCGATTATCCACAGGGGCTGTCACTAACAATAAACTAAAAAGGTTGGGGTTTTAAATTTTTGTAACCTGCTACGACCTAATCATATTAAAAATATAGCGGACTGCCAAATTCAGGAGGGACAGAGTTTGGCATTCCTTTTAAATCGCAGCAGATTACAAAAATTCAAAAAAAATAAAAACAGAAACTAGGGTCTGTATGTATAATTCTTTACCAAAATGAAATTTTACCGTCAACACCGTTAATTCACAACCTGTGGATAATCGACTTGCGATGTCGATAATGAGACTAGTTCAAGTCCTGTTTGACCGTTTTGTAAAATTTATAGTTACCCCCTTGCGGATCGAAAAAGTAATAAGTGGCCCAGAGTTGACCAGGAGCGTTGCGGTAATGGAGTGGGTAGTTTTCTACCGCTTCAAGACTTAGACCACCTTCCACTTCCTTAAATTCCAGAAATTCTATTTTTTTTGTCCTAAATGCCTCTTTTAATGCATCAAATTCAGAATTGTGATAGACAATCCGATATTGATTGCCTTCTTTTTTTAAAAGATAGTGGGTAAAATGCGCTAAGTACTTACCGGATATCAAAATTTCATCTCTCCCGTCTTTATCAATGTCCAAATATTTTACATATATCGGCTTTTTTCTATCCATGGCTAAAAAATTTCCGGCGCTAGAGCGTGTTATAGCTAGCGGTAAATGCTGAAACCAAACTCCATTTAAAATATGGGCTTTTGTTAAGTAATCTTCGGTTCCTTTTATATCCTCAAAGGTAACGTAGGTCTTTCCTTGTAAAACGAACAGGCTAAAAACGAGAGCGGGTAATAGAAGCAAGGGCAGCAACATGAACCACAATTTATTTCCTTGGGGATCAATCCCGTTTTTGTAAATTTTCCAAACCCTATCTCTGTAGTCCTTTGTACCCGGTCCATATCTCAAAACAACTTCTTTCCATGATACCCATTCTCTGCGCCAATTTGAACTTTCTTGAATATTGTTTTGGGCTTTATGATACAACCACCTCACACCCCACTTAATGCTTGCTTCCGGAGTACTAGCGTTTGCTTCCTGTTCAAACAGGCGTTTGAGTTTTCCGTTTACAACCTCATATTCTGTTTCTTCTTCTCCGTCGTCGAGCAGAACATGAATTGCTTTATTGCGAGGGTCGGCAACCTGCATTATGTCCGGATGACTCGGATATTCGTCTACATCATTTTCGTAGTAACCCACACGGGTCTCGACATAGATCATAGCTTTGACCAAGTTCGGATCTAAAAGCTCTGGAGGCGGGTCAGTTTGATTTAAAAATTCATTATTCCAGTCATCGACAACGGTTTCTATGGTTGTATCGTAACGGTTATAATCTTCATTCCCGTAAACTCCTCTATAAGTATATGTGATGATGTTGATAGCGCTCCCTAAATTATCGTGACTTTTTGCAAGAGTTAATTCCACTTTTTCCAGTACGGGCGTATTATCCGTCCAAAGTTCAATATAATGAAGACCTGCGGCTAAATTAAGTTTTTTATCAAATGTCTTTGATTGACCTTTAAGAACGCGCCCGCACCAATACCAATATTTGTGGGATTTGGGGATGTCATTTACTTGGCGCTGGCCATTTATTTTTAATTGCAAATCATTGTCGTCTCTGTTTTGTTTTTTGTTGGCGCTTGCTTGAATCCCCAATTTTTCCAAAGACAGGTTAACCAAAACAACAGAGAGCCATGGCCGACGATTTCCGGCTTCGATTTTGGGAAATTGGTTGAGAGTGATGATTTTTTGGTTTTGAGAATGGTAAACTATGACGGTTTCAAGCAAAGGTAATTGATCGGCAAAAAAATTTAGAGAATGTTGGCCTGTTTCCAGATTAATTAAAAACATATTGGTCTGTTGCAGTCCTGATAGTTTATTACCATTCCAAGCCGTCTCTGAATCAAACAGACCTCTTTTACCATTCAGCTTTGGGAATTCTTTGTCATCAATTTTTACCGCCAGATCGTCGTCTTTTAAAAAAGAAACAAATCTTAAAGTATTCTGCAGCCAGCTTCTAGCCCGACCAGTTATTTCAATAACATATAACCCCGTTTCTGGTATATTGAAATCATATACAAATTCGTCCTTGATATATTTATCAAGTTTTTCTTCCAGTATTGAACGCATGCGTTTTATTTTTAAATTTATTTAAATTTTACCACTTTATCGCAAAGAACATCAGACAATACCTGTGGATAATCGACTTGCGAAGTCGATTATCCACAGGTATACTGTCGGGATGGAAAATGTCTACCATGCATTAAATCGCGGAGTCGAAAAAAGAGAGATCTTTCTGGATAAGCAGGATTATCTTAGATTTGTCCATGATCTCTATGAATTAAACGACGAAGACAGGGTTGAAAATTCTACAAGAATTTTTAAAATTGATCCCGGACTAACTAGTACTACTACCAGAAAGAAAAGAAAGACTCTTGTCGATATTCTCGCTTTTTGTTTAATGCCTAATCATTATCATTTAATGCTCTCGCCGCGAGTCAAAAATGGGATCCCTAAATTTATGGCTAAGATAAACATCGGCTATGCGAAATATTTCAACCAGAAATACGAAAGAGAAGGCGCGTTATTTCAAGGAAGATACAAGAAAATACTCATTACCGACAATACCCACTTCCTCCATTTGCCGTTTTATATTCACTTCAACCCTCTTGACTTGAAATACCCGGAATGGAGAGAGAATAATATATCAAGTCCTCAAAAGACGCTTGAATTTCTAGAGTACTATAAATGGAGCAGCCATTTGGAATATCTTGGTGCGAAAAATTACGGCTCGGTTTTAAATAAAAAGATCTTAGATGAAATTTTTGACGGAAGCGCCGGTTATAAAAAACTTGTCGAAACCTACCTCAAAGATATTCAAATAGACATCAAAGTTTCCCTTGAATAACCTGTAGATAATCGACTTGCGAAGTCGATTATCTACAGGTAGAACTACCTAGGGTTATTTAAAGTTTCGGTTCTTGCGGACGAGGAGATTGGCCTGGTGAAGAGATTCGAAAGTACCGGCATCTATCCAGTACTTTTTAGCTTTAATGAAATCCATACTGCCCTCGCGAATATACCAATTGTTTACATCGGTTATTTCATACTCTCCGCGATCAGACGGTTTGAGATTATCGATAATATTAAAGACGCGGTTGTCATACAGATATAAGCCGGTCACCGCCCAGTCTGACGGCGGATTTTTGGGTTTTTCTATAACTCGTTCGACTTTTTTATTTTTGAATTTAGCCACGCCAAATCTTTGCGGATCGGGGACCCGTTTCAAAACAACAGCAGCGCCACTATTTTTTTTGTCAAAATTGGAAAAGTCTTTACTAAATTCGTCCCCAAAAATATTATCCCCAAGAATAAGAGCAACCTTTTTACCATCAGAAAACGATTTTGCTAAACCAAGACCATGAGCGATACCCTTCGGTTCTACTTGAATCGTATAGTATAAATTAACACCGAACTCTTCTCCCGAACCAAGTAATTTAACATATTGATCGGTATGTTCAGGCCCGCATACAACAAGAATGTCTTTAACCCCAGCTTTTTTGAGGGTTAAAATAGGATAATAAATTATCGGCTTATCGCCTACGGGAAGAAAATGCTTGCCTGTTACTTTTGTGACCGGCCAAAGACGAGTACCTTTACCTCCGGCCAAAACAACGCCTTTTATCATAAATTTGTTACTAAATAATACACCGCTCCGTCTTCTGACTTTTTCTTTAATAATCCTTCGTCGATAAGTTCTTTTAAGTTTCGTTTTACGGTTCTGTCGGATAAGGCGTTAAACTCGCTTATGATTTTCTTAGTTCTCACATCTGGGAACCGTTTAATAAAATTGAAAATTTTTTCTTTACTGGAGTTGGACTTTAAGGCCGACCCGGCAGCTTTATTTTTAAGAGCAGGTTTAATTTTAATTTCGGAAACAGAGGTCGGTTGGCTTTCAGTCTTCTTCTCGATTAGCTTTGTAACTTGGCTGTGTTTTAAAATGTGGAGCTTAAGCTTAAGAAGGTTTTTATGGGCTAAAAGTAGGGGAGTGATGTTGTTTTTGGTATCATGTTCTAAGTATTCCAGACAATCAAGAACACCCCTTATGGAGTTTAACAAGTTTTTATAATAATATTGTGCGACGTTAATAGGGTGTTGCGCAGCACTGTTAGATTTTGCAATACTTTCGGCCCTGCGAAGTTCTGTTTCTACGACATATTCGATAAATACCAACACCATGTCTGATATTTTCCCGTAAAGCTTCTCTGCCAAAAACCTCTCCTCTACTTTTGCGAGCAGCTTGGAAAGCAGAACAACTGAATTTATAAATTTTAGTGTGTCTTCCCTTTCCATAGAACAAACCTGTGGATAAACGACTTCGCAAGTCGTTTATCCACAGGTTTTGGATTTAGATTGATTCGAAATAACTTTTTATAAAATCGTCCACGGCTTCTGCTTTTACCAAATGAACCATCCCGTTTCGTAAATACGCCATACCAATAACGACTCCCGAGTTATCTATAACTTTAGAGCCGCTCAAGAAATACTTGGCTTCCGTGTTTAAAATTACATCTTTAGAAAGAATGTAGCTGACCATTCCTCTTTGCGCAAAGGCGTTCGAATGTAAAAGCTCAATTACCTTACCGGACACTATTATGTCTTGACCAGGTTGAAATTGATAGTTGCGATCAAAACGAGCCACATCCACATCTGCAGCACCAGATTTTATTAAAGCTAAATTTTTAAAACTGTCGAATTTTACTAATTGCCCCCGCAATATTTTGTCTTGATAAAAAACTTGTATCACATCGACCCCAAAAATAAGGTCAAAAGTTGTGACGATTAGGCCATCAGAAGAGACGATCATTCCGCTTCCTTCTTTTGTTACTTTTCCGTCTTTAAACGACTGGACAGCCACAGTGCTCAATGCATGATCTGATGTTATCTTTTCCCAAAAGTCCGGAGAAACAATCGGCGTAGGAGTCGGCGCAGGCGTACTTCCTAAAAAGCCGACTAAATCGCCCTTTATAAAATTAAAGGCGATTGAATTGCTTCCCGGAACGGATAAAATAAAAAACCAAGCGGCAACACCGCCTAGAAATCCAATAAGCATTATTTTAATATAATTCATTTATCAGGGCTTAAATAACTCCTTGGCGCGGTTCCAGTGATCCGGATATCCTTGCTGCTTCAGCCAATACCACCATTCCGCACCCCACAGATAGAAACCATTAAAACCGGTTTTAGAAGAAAAATCAATCATCTCTTCAAATTTATCCAGACCCATTCTGTCCAATTGAACTTCTTTTGATGTTTCTATAATCGGCTGAAGCAACCACGGTTCAGAAGATACTTCTATGATAAATGACGATTTGGGTCCCAAAAAAAGCCGCACAAGATTATGTTTTATCCTGAAAAATGCCGGAATAATCGGGTATCTTATCGGAAAACCAATAGATCTCGGCCAGACATATAAATACAGGCTGGTTCCAAAAACATCTGCCCTCGAATAAGCCCTAAACCAGTCGCCGAATTCACCACTATCCGTAACCACTATCTGATGATGAGGATCTAAACGGCGAACTAACTCTATCTCTTTTTCTAAAATTTCACTGACTCTTTCGTTGTGCACCCCACAATAAGCCCTGCTAAAATATACAAGAAAAGGTTCGTTTTCAACCTGCCAATAACGAAGCGAGGGGGAGTCCTTATACCGCTCAACGACTGTTTCAATATACTTTAAAAGTTCTTCCTCGTGTTGGACGTGAGTTAAGTCGTTAACCCATTTGGGTGTATGGCATTCCGGCCAGCCAGGAAGCCGATGACCAACAGCTAATATTACTGAGCCGTTTCTTTTCTCGGCTTCAGCCATCTGGAAATCAAGTTCAGAAAAATTATACTTATCTTTCTCCGGTTCAGTTAACGGCCAGTGAGCAGAAAACCTAAAATTCCTGACGCCAAGATCATCCAGTATCGCCAGATATGTTTCTTTCCAATCCAGCTTAAGTTCATCGGCGTGAAAACGGCTGAAAGAAACACCATACCTAAAATAATCACTCCCGGAGTAAAAATTAAGAGAGAGGATAAATAAAAACACAAAGATTGCCAGAAGCGCGATCAGAATTTTTTTTACCGCATGTGAAAATTTAAATTTAACCATTTTGGATAAAAAGTATCAGGAAACCGACTAAGACAGCAGAAATTCCTGAAAGTTTATGCAGAAGAGAAGCTCTGTTTGTTTTTTCCCTAATCCCAGAAATTTTACTACCCAAAAAAAGAGCTAAAACGAAAGTCAACAAAAACTGTATTCCTAAAAGCCCATTAACAAGAGAGACATTTCCCAGATCTATCGCAAAATAAAGAATTATAAACCCGACCCCGGCAAGCAGTTTATTAAAGACGAAAAGTCCCTTCGACCGTCCGGACGAGTGTTGATATGTAAAATTGACCTCTTTTCGAACATGTTGAAATATTAACGAAACAAACGCACTTCCGATGAAACCCACCCTCGTCCAAAACAGCCCATTTACAAAACCAGAGACATTAAAGGAGAGTTTTAACAGCACATAGTAAAAACCAAATGCTATTCCGGCCAAAATAGCCCAGATGAAAATATGTTTTTCTATTTTCCCTAAAAGCAAAATACCCAGAATTAAAAACAAAAAAGCAAATAGATTGGCTGTGGAAAGATTGTCTTTGAGGATAAACACCGAAAAAACATAGGTAAATATGGTGCCCATGGTCCCGACTTGTGTTGCCGCAACCGAAACATCGCTTTCCTTGATTGATTTGTAAAGAAACATCAGGCCGACGAAAAACGCCGTCCCGGATATTGTCATTAATAATAAAATATCAAAACTTGGCCAATGAACTCCAAAGGGAATTAGAAACACGGCGCCCAAACTTAAAACGGCTACGCCAAAAGCGTAGGCGTGATACTTGGGCATATTGCCGGCGAGAAGATATTTGTCAATTATAAAAACGATGGCGTTTATAAAGTAGGCGAGTAGTGCGAGATAGAGCCAGAGCAAATTCTAAATTTCTAATTTCTAAATTCTAATTTCTAAACAAATGTTTAGAGTTTAGGGTTTAGGATTTAGGATTTAACTAATCAGTTTATAACTGATTAGTTAAGCATATTTTACCATATTCATACGCAGAAGGGCGAATTTTTCTCTCCAATGTCGCATAATCAACCTCAACTAGTCCGAACCGAGGCCTAAATCCTTCGGCCCATTCAAAATTATCCAAAAGCGACCAGTACAGATATCCACGCACGTCGACGCCGTCCTGTATCGCGCGCCAAACCCAATACAAATGGTCTTTAATAAATTTCTCTCTTAACTGGTCAGACTCGTCAGCAATACCATTTTCGGTGATATAAATCGGTTTTTTGAATTTACTTAAGTCTTTTAACACATGGTACATTCCTTCCGGATAGATTTCCCAGTTCACTTCTTTCATAAATTCCTGTTTTGAAACAATTTCATTCTTTTTGCTAAAAGCCGGTTTTCTGCTCATGTGATAATAATTGAGACCGATAAAGTCATAGTAGGGAGCATTGTCTTTAAAAAAGTAAAAGTTCCTAAAATTTTTATATTTCCTTCTCGCCCATGTCGTCCAAAAAACTTTAGTGTCCGGAACATAAACATTATTCTCCGTTATCCCAATCATCACATTATGCGACATACCATTGTGCAAAGCTTGCCCCGACGGAACATTTTTATAGCTATCCTTTATCGACTGATAGGCGAGTATGTGTGCTTTAGCGATATTTTTTCTCATCTTTAAAAAATTAAAAATACCTTTCCCGCGCGATGGCCAAGTAGCATTTAACTTAGTATGTCCAGCATATACCGTAAATGCCTCATTAAAAGTTATCCACAACCCCACCTCGCTCTTTAAGTTATCCACAACATACTTTGCGTACCTTGTAAAGTATCCCGGAGCTTTTGAATTTAACCAACCGCCTTTGTCCGCAAACCACACGGGGTTCGTAAAATGCCAGAGCGTTACCATTGGCTCTATTCCCCTATCTCGCAAGGCCTTGACTAAACATTGATAATGTTTGATAGCTTCAAAATCGAATCTCCCTTCTTCCGGTTCTATGCGCGACCATTCGATTGAAAACCGATGGATGTTTTGATTTAGTTTTTTAGCAATATCAAAATCCTCTTCGTAGCGATTGTAACTGTCGCATGCTTTTCCGGAAATAAAACCAGAAGGGTCTTTCCCCTCTTTTTTCAGTTGAGCAATTCTGGCCGGCGATTTTTCCCACTCCGTCCAATCATTATGATTACCACCTTCAACCTGATGAGCCGATGTCGCACTTCCCCATTTGAAACCGTCGGGAAATCTGTAATTAGCCATTATTTACTAGTTACTGACACAAGTTCAATCTCAAAAATTAGAATCGCGTTGGGAGGAATAATCCCGCCAGCTCCTTGAGCGCCATAACCTAAACTCGGAGGAATTATCAGCTTGCGTTTCCCGCCTTCTTTCATGCCGACTAAACCAAGTTCCCATCCCTTAATAAGTTGTCCGGAACCCAATACGAATTGAATCGGCTGTCCCCTGTCATACGAATTGTCGAAAACAGTTCCGTTTTCAAGCGCACCAGCGTAGTGTGCGCTCAATGTGTCGCCATTTTGGGCTGACTTACCGTTACCGACAACTAAGTCTTGGACAACCAAACCATTGTCGTATTGAATGGGAGCATTAGCCTCCGGAGTCGGCGTTGATGTTGAAACAGCAGTAGGCGACGGATCTTCCGTTGTCTTATTTACTTCTTTGGTTTTCTGAATGACAAACCAAACCGTAATAACTACAAACACGACCAAGATTGAAAAAACAAATACTGATTTAGACATAAAAAGTTTAGAGTTTAGGGTTTAGACTTTTATTTATTGGCGGATACAACTCCGAATCAATGGTTCTGTCAAAACAGTACCTACCGGCATCATGCTGCCAAGAATCGTAAGGATAGTATCCCCCTCTTGGGGATACCGGCTTAGGCGCCGTATTTTGATATTCAACATCAGCGGAACTTGAAGTGCTAAATGTAGCGCACATCTGAAATTTAATCTCTTTTCCCTTATACACCGTATACTCGTATTTTTCTCCAGTTTCCGGATCTTGCGGCACCAAAAATCCGGAAATCGAATCTTCAAGATCACTTAAATTTTGGGGTAGCGACTCTTTCATCTGCCAATAATTTATCACTTGGCCCTGTATCATGGAGAGGTCCTGAACCCTTCTCTCGTCAAATCTTTTTTCTCTCTGCTTAAAAGGCGACCCGATAACCGCAAACCCCCATAGTACCGTTGCAACCACTATTGCCGCAACAACCCAGGAAAAGACGCCTATCCACTTGATACCCTTCTCTCTCAATTGAGCCAAATAGTAATAAAACGCCGAACCGGAAATAAAAAATATCGTCAGCGCTTTTAACACAAACCTGGCTGTTAATTCTCCCCTTAGGAAGTTGTTAACTACCGTCACAAAATCCCCTATTATTACCAGAGCCGCCGCAAAAAGAGTGAGATACAAAAGCCACTTCCTGATTTTCAGATCTTTTTTCTCCGGATGCGTCTTAAGATCTTTCCTGATAAACCGTGACACCCAGAAAAAGACCGGGAATACGACAATAAGCATCGCCATCGCCTGCCTTATCGGAGATTCATAGGAAGACACGCTCCTATAGTAATCCGTCGCCGGATCAGGAAAATAAAAATCAATGTAATTAAAAACGGCCATGCCAAAACCGACGGCCGTAACGACCAAGGTGATTATCGCCAGGAGATAAAGAAAAGTATCCCGAGGCAAATTTTTACTAATATCAGTCATATGGCTATATACTACCTTAAAATCGTTCCGGGCTCAACCCGGTAGTAGATGTCGCTGTTGCGGCTTCGCCGCCATTGTTAAATCAGCGACATTCACTACCGGGCTCAACCTCTGATTCAGGGATTACTAAAACAGGACCCATTTCATCGCTAGCCGCAAGAAGCATCCCCTGGCTTTCCAGTCCCATCAGTTTCCTCGGCTCAAGATTTGCCACCACGACAATCTGTTTCCCGATTAAAATTTCGGGCGTATAAATGCTACCGATACCGGCAATTATCTGCCTCTGTTCTTGCCCGAGGTCAACTTTCAGTTTAATCAGCTTGTCCGAACGCTCAACTCTTTCTGCTTCAAGAATTTTCGCTGTTTTTAGTTCAATTTTTTTGAAGTCGTCAATCGTAATCATATGATTAATTATTAGACCTATTGCTCAATAATTTTCGTAACGAAAGTCTCAAATTTTGAGACAGAAGTTATTGAAATTTTTGAGGAATAGTGTGGACTATTTCGAGAAAATTTCAATAATCTTATGGCCAAAATTTGAGATTTACAGTAGAAAGATTATTAAGCAACAGGTCTAAACATATTAAAATAAAAAGTCCGGCAATACAATAAACAAAAGCGGCCGATTGGCCGCCAGACTTCACTGAATATTTATCAATGGCAAGTTGTATTCAGTTGAGGGAAAAGGGTTGCGCCGTTAATAAGAATTGTTTTTATCGGCTGGAGAATTGTGGTGCCGCCGCTGAGATTCAGCATACAACTTAATCCAAGCCATCCGTCAATCGGAGCCATTTCCGGTAACCTGGAACATCTCAGCACCACAACAGGATATTCTACTCCAATACCCTTTCTGCCAATATTTTTGTAGTAAAATCCAGTTCTTTGAGTAACCCGTGTAATTTCAACAGCCGCAGCAAGAGGATTGACAAGTTTCATGTCAATGATAAGCCCGATTCCACCCGATAGCGCCGTCTTGACTCTTATTAAGTCACCAGCCCTTAAGTTGCCCAATAAAACACCGTCGTATACTGGATCTTCCGGGGTCGGCTTGTGGCCCTCAACAAAACACGGACCGTTATCAAAGCACGGTCTAAGCCGCCCGGCCGTCTTCTTTTTCTTATCCTCACAACGCGCAGTTACCACCTGGCCCCCTTTTGTCGAAGAACCAAATTCCGTTATCATAATTATACATTTAATTATAAAGTTGTCAAACGAGTTGTAATGGTTGTGCGGTTGGGATTTTTATAATAATCTTTACGAATCCTGTTTATGAGGTTCGTTAAAAATGGCCAAAGGAAGAGCCGACCCCCTGTTTGATTCGTATTACTGGAAAAAAATAGCTGTAGCGCTGTTAATAAACGCACTCACCGTTCCGACAATTATTATTCTCCTGTTTTGGTTTGGGATTATAGACAAGCCATTCTCTGATATTATTAAGAAATTCCAAAGTGGCTATCCTTTATTTTTTGTCCCGCTTAAAGACTTCTTCAGTTTTTTTCTGGAAAATACTTTTAAGGTTGCTATTTTTGAGGAGCTTTACTCCAGAGGCCCGATAAGAATTGCGACCGCCGTTCTTTTCCTATTAAACATAGATAAGAACCGAGTTTTAACTTCTGCTCTTTGGGTAGGTGGCCTTGTTCTTAATTATGGATGGGCATTAACCCACGTCACGCATGAATATGCGTGGGTCCCGGTTTTTGTAGCAGGCGCTTCGTGGCTATGGCTGACAATAGAGACAAAAAGATTATGGCCATCAATCTTTTGTCACGCTACGGCTAATTTGAGCATCTACTTCCTTATTAAAATTTATCAGCTCATATACTAAACCCCGCCCTTCTAGAAGGGCGGGGTAATTTGTTAACCACTCAAAAAGATTACAGATTGTTGAGGTCCTGATCTACTTGATCAAATTCACCATCTAAACTGCTAATGTTCAATTCTTCTAAACTCTGATTTATATCGCTAGCATCTGACGGCACCTCTCTGCTTGCTTGTCTTGTTGACCACCACCAGAATGTCAGAGCGACGGCTACAATTATTATAATAACTACATATAAAACTTTTTTGTTCATATTATTATTAAGAGTTTATAATTTATGGCGTCTGGGTTGGGCTGGCAGTCGGACTTACGGTTGGACTTACGGTTACTTCCGGAGTTATTGTCGGCCTTGGAAGTTTCGCGAGGGTGGTGGCCGCATTTCTTGCGGCATCGTGGGCCGCCTTAACCGTAGCCCGAACAGCAGCTAAGTCATTGTGAAGTGCCTGTCGCGCTCTACCGACATCAGTCTTAAGCGCCGCTTCTGTGTTGATTTGAATAGTATACACTTTGCCGGATTGAAGCTCTATGGCCGATTTGGCCGATGTAATCGCGGCATTAGCAGCATCGATTGCAGTTCTGACAGCGGAAACATCAACGCCTCTTGCTTCAGCCTTGTCTGCTCTTTCCGAAATCCTAACCAAGACATCGCTTATCTTATCTAAGACATTAATATAATGTTTAAGCATCCTGTCGTTCAATTCATCCATCTGCCTGTCTATTCTTTCCACGGCTTGTTTCTTTTTTTCGTCTTTGATTTTTTCAAGCCGCTGCTTTAGTTCTTCTCTCTTTGTTTCAACCCTTGTTTTTAACTCTTCTCTTTTTGTTTCGACTTTAGTTTTTAACTCTTCTCTTTTCTGCTTCAGTTCCTCTTTAAACGCCTGAGTTGCCTCTTTGGTCCTTGTCTTTATTTCTTCTCTTGTCTCTTTGACATTGGCTTTAACTTCCTGCCTTTTCTCTTTAACATTAGTTCTTATTTCTTGCCTTTTTTCTTTGATATTCTCTCTTGCATTTTTAATCGGAGTTCGGTTTTGAGAATTTGTTCCATTCTCTTCTGCAAGCGATAAGCCGGCAACTAAAAATAATGCGACCGACAATACTATTAAAACACGCAATTTGTTCATAAATTATTTTTATTTAAGTTAATTTATTAATACGACCTATTTACTATTATAAGGTACCTAAATCTTCGTCTATTCCGTCAAAGTTCGGCTCCTGGACATCTATGTCTTGAATGCCTCGATTTATTTCAGCCGATAATCTTGCTTCTCCATTCCTTACGGCGCTATAAAAAGAATCCTCAATAAATGTAAGATCGGCCATTGTGTTGGAGATTTCTAACATAACAAACCCGCCTACTGCAAATATGGTAACGAGGGCTATGGCAAAGTAAAAATGATGCTTATTGCTTTCCATGTTTTAATACTTTAATTATACACCACTCTAGTCAATGGGGCTGTGGATTACTAAATAAGAAGCGACAGCAACCACGGTCTCTGCTTTCATAATTAACGGCCACAAAGAAACAACTTTAAATCCAGCTTTTTTTGCCATACTTATTTCTTCGTCTGTCCAACCGCCTTCTGGCCCGATAAAAACAGAAACTGTTTTTATCTTTTTGCCAAGCTGCAAAAAATCAGTTCCGGAGGGTTCAAGAAATATAGCAGCATTGTTTTCTTTAGCTATATTTAGTGCTTCTTCAAGGACTAATATTTCGCCTAGTTCAGGAACTATTCCCCGACCGGACTGCTCTGACGCTTCTTTGATTATATTTTTCAATCTTTCCGGCTTAATGTCGGTTTTTACTGTTCTCTGGCTAATTATAGGCACCATTTTAAAAACACCGACTTCGGTCGCTTTTTGAGCGGCTGTTTCAAAATTTTCTTTTTTTAAAATTGAACAATATAGGGTAACACGCCTGACAGGCTCGTTTTCGTTCTTAACATTTTGCTGCGGTTCAAAATATATGGCCTCTTTTCTTGTTTTTACTATTTTAGCTAATATCTCCAGTCCGTCTCCCTTTCCAATAATAACCTGCTCACCGGGATGGAGTTTTAATACTCTGTTAATTTGGTGGATAACGCTCTGATCTGCTACCATGACTATGCCAGCGTTATTAGTGAAATCTGTTATAAATCTGTGAATTTTTTTAACCATAAGTTTTCTTACTTGTGTTAAGAAAGTATTAACCTTTAATAATGATTAGTAAACTACTTTACTATAAGTTATTAATCTTTTTAAACCCTTCTATCCAACCGGCTATTTGTCGGGCAAGCATCGAGCTTTGCGCTACCTTAACTCTAAGAAATCCGCTATTTTTACTTTTTTGAAAATAAATACATCGAAAACAACTCTTTGGAAATCCAGTCGCTCTGGACCAATAACTGTTAACTTTATCTACTAAATTTTTCTTATTTTTCCCCGCAAAAATATCAAACCTAATTTCATCGTCTCTAACCCCTCCAACTTCTTTAAGCCACTTCAAAAATAACCTTATCATGTCTGGGTTAGAACTGGAAAAATGAACTCCTTTTTTTAAATCGCTTTTATTGCCATTCTTCCAATAGAGAACGATGCCTGTCAGCCATAATTCTTTTTTGGAAATTTTTTTTATATCCAGCGAAGAGGTGCTCTTTATTTCCTCTATCAGCTTTGAAGTTTTGGAAGTTTTTCTCAAAGCATTCGCTTTAGCTGTTTTAACTCTCTTGTCGTTTAGTTTTTTTATCTGCTCCTGAGTTAGTTTTATTTTTTTTAACCAAAAAGAAAGAGTTGATTTCGGGACGTGAAGACGGTTTTCGATCTCTGAATAGGAAAGACCGCGCTTCCGCATTTCGATAGCAATGTTCTGTTTGTACTTTTCTACGTATTGGACCACGATGGTTATTACTACTTATACAATAACAAGGTTCAATATAATATCCAAAAAACCTTTATAAAATAAGGATTTTTAGAATTAAGCTGCCAACCAGCCGCCATCTATATAAAACGTGGCCCCGGTGATGTAACTTGCTTCTTCTGAAGCCAGAAAAACTACGAGGGAAGAAACTTCTTCAGGCTTACCTATCCTTTTTAGAGGCACTCTATGCATTAGTTCTTCTGATATCTCCCCTGATAATTGCTCTCCGGACTGATGAACCATTGGCGTATCTATCGCGCCCGGCGCAATAGCATTAACATTAATGCCCAGATCGGCCCATTCGGCGGCTAATGTTTCAGTCATGCCGATTACTCCCCCTTTGGAAGCGGCATAATGAGCCGCACCGGAAAAACCGATACCAACCCCGCCCGAAGCGATAGACGAGATGTTGATTATCCGGCCCCATTTATTTTTTGCCATTTCTTTTGCCGCTCTTTGAGCACATAGAAACTGGCCCTTGAGATTAATGTCAATCATCTTGTCCCAATCCTCCTCAGTTAATTCAAGAGCCGGTTTAGGCGAGAAAATCCCGGCATTATTTACAAGGATATCAAGCCGGCCGAACTGCTTTATTGCTTCGCTAAAAACCTGATCAACTTCAATCCTGCTTGAAACATCCATCTTAAAACAGGCGGCTTGGCCTCCTTTTTGGATGATTTCCTCAACTACCGACAAGCACTCCTTCTGGTCTATGTCGGTAACTATGATTTTTGCGCCCTGTGCTGCCAAAACAAGCGCGTGAGCCTTACCCATGCCCCTTCGTGAACCAGTTATAAGCGCTACTTTTCCATCAAGTTTAAACATGTTTTGTAATGCTATTCCGTTGTTTTACCGTCAAAATGTTCATTATCAATCATTGCATCGGCCTTTGTTAAGTGGACCACCCCATCGCGGTGATTAGGCGGAGAGTATACTGTGTAAAGTTTCATGTCTTCGCTGTCGGATGCGTTAATTATATTATGCTCCATACCGGCCGGCACAACAACCGAATAGCCATCGGCGATATCGTACTCTATGCCATTTAATACGGACTTACCTTTCCCCTTCTCAACTCTGATGAATTGATCTAATTCGTGGACCTCGGAGCCAATCTCCTCTTTTGGCTTTAAACTCATGACAACAAGCTGGCTGTTTTTGGCGGTATATAAAACTTTCCGAAAATTAATATTTTCTAAAGATTCTTTTTCGATGTTTATTACATGCCCCTTCATGATTTTATTTTAGCATATAATTTTTTATTTAATATGCCGTTGGCTGCGGGCGCTGACTGACATTAGAACTTATCTTATCAGAAATATTGGTATATAAAAACAAAGAAGCTCCGCACAAGACGAAGTTTGGAACTTCTCTGTGCGGAGCTTGGAAACTCCGGCGGTCTCGTCCTTGGTTAGGCGTTGGCATGTCGCTTGAGGCAGTCTTCGATCATTGCCTGCTCTGCCTCGAACTGACCAAGGGGGAACTTTCCTCTGACCTCGTTCATGAATGCCTTGGCCTTGTCGGCATCGGAACCATCATAGACGAAGACCTTGCGGCCGCCGTCTTCGCCGATGCTCAACGTCACCGAAAGATTCATGAAGTTGAAAGCGCCTTGCCATGCCCGAACCTGATCGTCCACCGACTGGCCCCAACCCTGAAGACCTTGTGAAAGAACTGTGCGTGCGATGTTCGTTGCCTGCATGTCTTGACCTCCTTAACGTGTACTCTAATTATACCACAAATGGTGGTATAAAGTCAATAGCTGTGTATCCTGAAAATAGTCCGAACCCATTTCGCCGCCTTTGGCGGCGGTGGCCAAAACTCTGAAAAATTGATTGAAAAATCTGAATCGCAATTCTGAATCTGACAATTTCAAGTTTTTCTTTGGCGGAATTCGGATTACTGAAATTCTAACGAATTTCAGTCGTGGTAGCAAATTTTTGTTCTTTGAATTTATGAAAATGAAAGCGAGATAAAAAAAGACCCAGTATATTTCAACTGGGTCACTTACTCACTCCTAAAGATCTCTCCTTCGTCCCTGCCGCCCGCGCCTCTTTCTGCGCGGAGCGGCCGTTGTGCCGTTCGCTTTATTGGGCTGAACGGCGTAGCCCCGACGCTCTACCGCGTTGAGATGCCGACGCCCAAAAGGTAGTCTGGCACTTCCTCGCCGCGGTCGCGTTTGTCGTTCGGATCGTAGCTGTCGCACTTGATGTACCCGTCCTTGTCCACGCTGTTGCGGACACAGGTTTCGGTCATCGGCCATGCGCGTCGCGGCTCGTCTTCGAAGACGACCCAGAAGCACAGACCTTCGGACTGCTGACTCGTGGCGCCGTACTTATGGCACACGGCGATGACAGCTTCGGGTCGTACGCGCTCGTTGCACGTGATGACGGCAACAACCGGTGTTGGAGCAGTGATGCCCCCTTCAAGCGGTGGAAAGAAATCCTTGTACATTGTCAATCTCCCTTCTTTATGGGTTGGGTAGTCAAGGTATCTGACTATCTGATGTTAATTATACACCTATCAATATGATTTGTCAAGTTCAATCAAAACCAACAAAAAAGCCCTATTTCAGGCCATTTATGAGAGTATTAAAATTTTCTTTTATGAATATGGTTCGAGCCGATATTTTTATCAGGTTCTTTGGCAGTTTTTTAATTCAGAATTGCGGTTCAGATTTTCAGACAGATTTTTCGGATTTCTGGCCACCGCCGCCAAAGGCGGCGAAATGGGTTCGGACTATTTTCAGGATACACAGCCATCGAGGATTTGTCAAAGAGTTGGAGGTCGCCTCGCTTCGCTCGGCGATTAAATCGTAAGGAGAATTGGGCTTAAAAATCAGTTGGCGATTCTGAAGTCAGAAATAAAAGAAAATTTTAATAAAATACTATGAACATAAACAAATATGTAATCTACGTTCGGAAAAGTAGTGAAGAAGATGATAGGCAGGTTTTGAGTATTGAAGCTCAACTCGTTGAGCTCAAAGAATTTGCCGCCAAAGAAAAACTTGAAATTGTCGCCTCTTTCCAAGAGGCAAAAACTGCCAAAGAACCTGGGCGAACTTCGTTCGCCGAAATGCTGTCATTTTTGGAATCGGGAAAAGCAGATGGAATACTCTCTTGGCATCCGGATAGATTGGCTCGTAATTCAATAGATGGAGGGAAGATTATCTACCTCATAGATAAAGAGATTATTAAATCATTGAAATTTCCTACTTTTTGGTTCGAGGCCACACCACAAGGAAAATTTATGCTCCAAATTGCTTTTGGTCAAAGTAAATATTATGTAGATAATCTTTCCGAGAATGTAAAAAGAGGCTTGAGACAAAAAATTCGCCGAGGAGAAATGGTTGGTGTTGCGTCAACGGGTTATCTCAATGACCTAATAACCCATAAAATGGTTTTAGATCCTGAAAGAGCGCCATTTATCAAAAAACTTTTCGAGTTATACGCAACTGGAAATTACAATCTTGTAGAAATGGGCAGGATTGCCGAGAAAATTGGTTTAAGAAGTAGGAATGGCAATCTTTTAACTCACAGTAATATCCAGTATATTCTCAAAAAACCATTTTATTATGGACTGATATATTTAAACGGCGAATTTTTTGAAGGAAGCCACGAGCCAATCATTTCAAAGAAACTTTTTGATAAGGTTCAGGAAATAATGAAAGAAAAAGGCAAACCAAGAAAGAAAACCATCAAAAATAGGTTCTTGTTTCTTGGCTTAATGAAATGTGCTTGCGGATGTTCAATAACCGCTGAAATTAAAAAGGGACATCATTATTATCGTTGCACCAAGAAAAAAGAACCTTGTCCTGAAAAATACCTACGAGAAGAAGCACTAACAGAACAAATCCAATCTTTTCTTCAAAAAGTTTCTTTGTCGAGCCAAGATATTGAAAAAGTTTTAGCAGAATTAGAAAAAGACGAAATATCGGCAAAAGAAAAGGCCAAAACCGTTGTTAAAAATCTGAAAATAGAGTTAAGTGAGGTTGAGGTAAAACTCGAGAACTTATTGGACCTTTATTTGGGCAAAGGACTTTCGCAAGATGAATATGCGCTCAAGAAACAAAAAATTCTCAACTTGAAAATCGAGCTACAAGACAAAATCAAAGATTTTGAACAAAAGGGCTTATCTTGGCTCGAACCGGCACGAGAGCTTGTTTTATCCTTGAATAAAGCCAACACTTTGCTTGGTTCGGATAATTATTCTGAAATGACTTCATTTCTTAAAAATATCGGCTCGAACCATATTCTTCAGAATCGCCAACTGATTTTTAAGCCCAATTCTCCTTATGATTTAATCGCCGAGCGAAGCGAGGCGACTTCCAACTCTTTGACAAATCCTCGATGGCTGCCGGGCTAGGGATCGAACCTAGATTCATGGATTCAGAGTCCATTTTCCTACCGATTAGAAGACCCGGCAATATTTGATAAATTTTACAATAAAAATAGCGTTTTTACAACGCCGTATTCGGAGTATTCGGATATCATTTGTAGATTTGGATTATACTCTAAGGAATCTTCTTATCGCCACTAAACTTGAGACAACACCCAAAAGGACGCCGATGAAAAATACGAGAAATAAAAACTGGAATATGTTGGATAAAAAGTATGACGTCAAGCTCACACCCGGCATAAGCAATTCTATTTTCGGAGAAATAAAGAACAGCGCCGGATAGAATATCACAGCCGTAACCGAAGCGGCAAAAGCGCCGTACAATCCTCCTTCCACAAGATACGGAGCCTTGATGTGCCAGTTGGAACCGCCGACCAGTTTCATTATCTCTATCTCCTGTCTTTGATTGTATATCGTGAGCCGAATGGTGTTAAAGGTAACCAGAACGGCTATCGCCGCAAGAATCATTGTCATCAAAAAGCCCCAGTTCTGAATGCCGCCCGATATGCTTTGGAGACGGCCTATCACTTTTTCATTTTCGTAAAAGTTTATTTTATCTATCACGCTTCTGAATTTATTGCCCTCCAGAAACTGAACCACCGATGCGAATTGCGCTGGATCATTGGCTTTGATGTTCAAAGAGGCCTGAAGAGGATTGAAATCCAACTCAGCGAGAGACTCCTGGATAGTGGCGTCGCCGGCGTGTCTTTCTTTAAACTCTTGAAGCGCTTCGGCTGCTGAAACATAGTCGACTTTTTTGACATTATCCAGCGCCTCAAGCTCCGATCTCACTCCCAATATGTCCTCCTCTGAAATATCCGGTTTGAAATAAGCGCTGATGTCGACTTTATCCTGAAGATTGGCCACCACCTGAGATGACAAAAAATTAACCGCCATAAGGCCGGCAAACAAAACGAGAACTAAAACCATAACTCCGGTCGTACCGAAACTTATGTAGCGATTACGCTTAAAATTAGTCCAACCCACCGAAAAAATCCTTTTGAACGATTTTTTCATAAATTCTAAATCCTAAAATATATCATCTAAAAATTACTTTGTAATTTTTAGATGATATATTTTCCGTTTACCACTTGATCGCGGATAATTTTCCCCTTTTCCATCGTCACCACTCTTTTCCCTATAACATTTACGACTTCCCTGTTGTGGGTAGCCAGTATCACCGTCGTTCCCAATTCGTTTATCTTCATGAGTAATTTTACCACATCGTAAGTATTCATTAAATCTAAATTGCCGGTCGGCTCATCAGCCAGAATTATCCTCGGCCGATGGATAAGCGCCCTCGCAATGGCCAGGCGCTGCTTTTCTCCGCCGGACATCTGATGAGGAAAGTTTTGGGCCTTATCCGACAAGCCGACGATATTGAGCACTTTCGGCACATCAGTATTTACTTCTTCTTCATCCACCCCGCAAACCTCAAGAGCAAAGGCAACATTTTCAAAAGCGTTCTTATTGGTAAGAAGCTTGAAATCCTGATATACGGTCCCTATTTTCCTTCTCAAAAGAGGCACTTCCCCACTTGAAAGCGTAGCCAGATTAACGCCATCCAGGATCACCTCTCCGCCACGAGGAGACAGTTCTCTGGTAAGGAGGCGGAGTAAGGTTGACTTGCCGGCGCCGGACGGCCCGACGAGAGATACAAATTCGCCATGCCCTATCTTTAAGTTCACTCCGCTCAAGGCCATGAAATCATCATCGTAAACAGTAGAAACATGCTTTAGCTCAATCATGAGTTAAGTTTATCAAGTTCATCAAGTTTATCAAGTTAAAAAATCAAACGCCCTTACAAACTTTATGAACTTTCTACTTGATGAATTTATCAAGCTCGCCGTCCAGAACTTTTTCCGGCTGGGATGACTTTGTCCCGGTTCGATGATCTTTGACCATCTGATACGGGTGCAAAACATATGAACGAATCTGGCTTCCCCATTCTATGGAAACATGGGACTTGAGTTCAGATATTTCCCGGGCTCTTTCAATTTCCATCCTTTGAACCAATTTAGAACAAAGCACTTGAATCGCCTTTTCTTTGTTTTGCGCCTGCGATCGTTCGGACTGAACAGCAACAGAAATACCAGTAGGAAGATGCGTAACGCGGACGGCGGTTTCCAGTTTATTCACATTCTGGCCTCCCGGACCGGAGGAGCGGAAAGTCTCAACCCTTAACTCAGCCGGGTTGAGTTTAACTTCTGCCCCAACCACCTCCGGTAATATCTCCACCATTGCAAACGATGTGTGGCGAAGTTTTTTTGCCGAAAAAGGTGAAATGCGGACTAGCCTATGCACCCCTGATTCGTTTTTTAAGAGTTCGTACGCATTGTCGCCTTTCATTTCTGCCGATGCGCTTTTTATCCCTTTCTGTTCACCAAGGGACTGGTGAAGCACGGTAAATTGCCAGCCCTGTTTTTGAGCATACCTTTGATACATTCTAAAAAGCATTGAAGCCCAATCTTGGGCATCAACTCCGCCAGCACCGGCATATACGGATAGTAATGCTTTATTTTTTACATATTCTGACATGTTAAAAACTATGCCAGAAAATTCTGTTCATTTCAAATTAAATCTGCCCCCATGCTCCTGTGGACTTTCTCAAATAATTGTGGCAAAATCTTGCCAAATTTGATTTTTGAAAACAAGGACACTGCAATGAAAGAAATGCATCCCTTCAAAGCAGTAGCCGTTGTACTTGGTATTTTCATTCTCGGATACATAGTATATGCCGCCGCTGTCTCAACTAATGAACATCGGGCATCGCAAGAAATCAGTTTCAGCGAATTTATGAAACAAGCGACAAATCGGCAAGTCAAGAGCGTGGTCATTACGGGAAATAAAGTATTCGGCCAAACAACTTCCGACACTCAATTCCATACCGTTGTATCGGATCAATACGAAGGCCTCGGCAACCAGTTAGTCGAAAATGGCGTGGAAATTAATGTAAAAGAAGCAACGGAAGGTTTAGGGTGGCGACTGTTTTTTGGAGTAGGCCCGATTTTGCTTCTTGTCGGATTCTGGGTATTTTTTATGAAACAAATCCGAACAGGCGGGCCGGGCATGATGACTTTCAACAAGTCAAAAGCAAAACTAGTCTCGCCGCAAAAGGACAAAAAAACTTTCGCCGATGTGGCCGGAGTAGACGAAGCCAAAGAAGAGCTTCAAGAGATAGTGGAGTTTTTAAAAAACCCTCTTAGGTTTACAAACATCGGGGCTAGAATTCCAAAAGGCGTCCTACTAGTGGGACCACCGGGAACGGGCAAGACCCTCTTGGCGCGCGCTGTCGCCGGTGAAGCGAATGTCCCCTTCTATACCATCAGCGGCTCCGATTTTGTTGAAATGTTCGTCGGCGTAGGCGCGTCGCGCGTTAGAAACTTATTTGAGCAAGGCAACAAGAATGCCCCTTGCATCATATTTATAGACGAAATCGATGCCGTTGGCCGGCATCGCGGCGCAGGCCTTGGCGGCGGCCACGACGAACGCGAACAGACGCTCAATCAGCTGCTGGTCGAAATGGACGGATTCGATTCAAACACAGGAGTAATTCTTGTCGCCGCAACAAACCGCCCCGACATTCTCGACCCGGCGTTGCTCCGGCCAGGTCGATTCGATCGCCGTGTTGTAGTTAACCGTCCGGATGTAAGAGGGCGTGAAGGAATTCTGGCGGTACACACCCGCAAAATACCGATGTCAGACGATGTTAACATCCAGACGCTAGCGCGAGGCACATCGGGATTCTCCGGTGCCGACCTGGCAAATCTAATCAACGAAGCAGCTCTTCATGCAGCGGGATACAATCAAAAAACAGTCCGGATGATGGACTTCGAATTTGCCAAAGATAAAGTCCTCATGGGCTCGGAGCGTCGCTCAATGGTAATCAGCGAAGAGGAAAAGCGCATCACGGCTGTTCATGAAGCCGGACACGCTTTGTTGGCAGTCCTTCTTCCTAACGCTGACCCGATCCATAAAGTAACGATCATCCCCCGCGGAATGGCATTGGGACTGACCCAGCAACTGCCGTTGGACGACAAGCATAATTACTCGCGCGAGTATTTGATGGACCGGGTTGCCATTCTTCTCGGCGGAAGAATCGCGGAGGAAATCACGAGAGGAATCCTCACAACCGGCGCCGGAAATGATTTAGAACGGGCAACGGAATTGTCGCGCCAAATGGTTTGCGAATGGGGAATGAGCGAAGCTATAGGCCCTCTGACATTCGGAAAGAAAGAAGAAGAAATTTTCCTTGGACGCGATATCGCCCAACACCAGAATTACAGCGAAGACACCGCTTTAAAAATTGATCAAGAAATCAAGAAAGTTGTTACCGATAACTACGAACGCGCCAGAAAACTGCTTGAAGCTAACAAATCTTCACTGATGGCTATTGCCAAAGAGTTACTATCGCACGAAGTCCTTGACGCTGACCAGATTAAACAACTCGTAAATCAGACGACAACCCAAAGTTAAGTTTAAATTTCACCCTGCCTTAAGCGGGGTTTTTGTTGTAAAAATGGGAAATTTAATGTATTTTTATGCTATATTCGCCGCCTTAGCTCAGCTAGTAGAGCAGCATTTTCGTAAAATGAAGGTCCCCAGTGCAAATCTGGGAGGCGGCTCCAAATATAGGCGGGTGTAGTACAGTGGCAGTACGATTGCTTCCCAAGCAATAGACGGGAGTTCGATCCTCCTCACCCGCTCAAAATCCCAAGAGCCAGTACCACCATTTTTTATAGTTGGGCAGATTGTCTAAAGAAAATTTTTCCGAAGAAGACGCCGTACTGGGAGTTGAGTCCCGATACACAAACACCACTTCTTCTCCCTGTCCTTTATAGTTCATTCTCGAGCGGGCTTCCCTCTCAAGAAAAGCGGGGTTGTCAAAATTGTTGACTAATTTTTCAAGAATTTGGTTATTTTTTTTGACTTCCTCTATTTTTGATTCCATGTTTTTTGCCTCTCTCTTTGCTTCGTCTTTTTCCAACTCAACCGAAACCGTTGAGAACAGCATCCACGCCAAAAATAAAGAAACAACCCCCGTAAAAAATTTCGAGTTTATCCAGCGCATTTTTAATGGACCGGCACACCGGCCCGTATCCGATTAATCGTTTCAACAACACTGGCTGGCGACGGAACCTTGTCAAAAATTACTTCGCTTCCTGACGGCGTCTTTATGACCAGCTTTCCGTAACGGCCGATTAGCGCCGGCAGGCCGATTTGCTTAAAACTGATATCGTATATATCTCTGTACAAAAGTTCCGTTACCGTCTTTGAAAACGCGCTGTGCCTGATGTCTAATATTATCCTTTGGTTCGTTATGACCAGGGCGTTTTTGCGCCAGACATAAATCTTGTATAAAATAACGAGGGTGGCAAACAGAACGACCGCCGCCGTTATTTCCCAAGAGTAGCCGAATATCACTAGATCCATTCTGTAAAAAGCGGCCGCCGCCAAACCGGCAAAAATTACAGGCCAAGCAACGGCTCCCGCTACAATGGAGCGATGCTGTCGAATCGTTTTAATAACTTCCTCGTTTTCTCTTAATTTCAGCATAATAAAGGTGCCCTTTGTTTTTAAAATTTTGTGGTATAATATTTAATTGTCGCCATGTTTGATAAAAAACTGCTTCGCATAATCACCATAATCGTCGCCGTCCTAACCGCCCTAAGCATGATCGGTTTTTTGTTCCTGCCTTTAGTATACTAAATAAACAGGTAATTTCTAATATCTAATTACTAATTTCTAATAAAAACCAGATGTCTAATTCTAAAAAATTTGACTTAGAAGAAAGAACAGCTAGGTTCGGAGAAGACGTTATTGAATTTGCCAAGAAGGTCACTAAAAATGAATTGAACTTAATATTTACGGCAATCGTGAAAAAATCTCGTTCTAACGAAAAATAGTTTTTGGAAATTTAGTAATTAAGAATTTCATTAGAAATTAGATATTAGTAATTAGAAATTCTACCTCTTAAGCATCTTAAGAAATACTTCTTGCGGTAAATTAACCCTCCCCGACTCTTTCATTTTCTTTTTCCCTTTCTTCTGTTTCTCAAGGAGTTTCATTTTTCGAGTTACATCCCCGCCGTAGAGATATCCGGTAACATCTTTGCGCCTTGCCTTAATCGATTCTCTAGCAATTATCGTACCGCCGATAGCCGCTTGAATCGCGACCTCAAACCACTGCGGGGGGACAACTTCTTTCAACTTTGCCGCCATCGCCCTGCCTTCGTAATGGACTTTTTCTTTCGGCACTATTCTTGAAAATGGTTCTACTAGCTCGCCGGCGATCAAGATATCCAGCCGGACCAAATCATTAACTGCCGTTCCTTTCAACTCGTAGCTCATGGAAGCATAACCAGATGAAACGCTTTTTAGTTTGTCGTAAAAATCCGTAATAACTTCCGACAACGGCATTTCATATTTTAAAAGAACGGTTTCTTTGCCCAGATATTCAGTGGCTTCGTACGCATTCCTAAATTGAGACACCAGCTCCATAACACTACCTAGATAGGAGTCGGGGGTTATTATTTCTATATCAACTATCGGCTCGGCAATTGATTCAATTTTCGAAGGATCCGGCAACTGGCTTGCTGACCTGATTTTTACTTTTGATTTTTGACTTTTGATTTGTACCTCATATTCCACCGAAGGCGTTGAAATTATCAAGGCCAGACCGAACTCCCGCTTTAACCTCTCCGAGATTATCTCGACATGAAGCATACCCAAGAAACCCAAACGAAATCCACGGCCCAGTCCGACTGACGACTCCGGTTCATACATTAAAGACGCATCAGTCAATTTCAACTTACCCAAAGCATCTTTTAAAATATCGTAGTCCTCTCCCTTCTCCGGGAAAAAACTGGCAAACACCATCGGTCTGGGCTCCTTGTATCCCGCCAACGGTTGAAATTGGTTATTGGTTATTGGTAATTGGTAATTGGTAATTGTATCACCAACGCGTATTAATCCCGGATCTTTCAATCCAGTCGCTATGTAACCGATATCTCCAGCCGCTAGTTCCATGCTTGGAGTAAGTTTAGGAGAGAAAAACCCCACTTCGACAACATCAGCTTTCGCCTTGGTCGCAAATGCCAAGATTTTATCGCCTCTTTTAAAACTGCCGTCAAAAACCCTTACATAAGCGATAACCCCTTTGTAGGCGTCAAAAGCAGAGTCGAAAATCAATGCTTTGAACTCTCCCTCGAGACCTGGCGGCCTTTGGCCGCCGGAGCTCGCTATGGCGAGCGAAGGCGGCGGCACTTCTTCTATCACCCGTTCTAGCAGTCTCTCAATATTAGTTCCGTTTTTCCCCGATATTTCTAGAATGGTTTCCGGTTCAACTCCGAGAAGATTGGCAAGCTCTTCTTTTACTTGAGCCGTTCTGGCGTTGGGCAGATCAATTTTATTAACCGCCGGTATTATCGTCAGCCCTTGCTCTTTAGCCAGATGAAGATTGGCCAAAGTCTGCGCTTGTATTCCCTTTGACGCATCAACCAACAAAATCGCTCCTTCCACCGCCGCTAAAGATCGCGATACTTCATATGAAAAATCAACATGCCCGGGAGTATCAATCAAATTCAGAACAAATTCTTGTTCTGAATTTGCAAACTCTAAGTCCGAAGTTCTAAGCTCTAAGCTTTCGAGTTTTTGGTTTAGAGTTTTGAAATTGTTTAGAGTTTCGAGTTTAGAATTTAGAGTTTTTGGTGGTCGATATATCATCCTCACCGGCTGCAATTTAATTGTAATTCCTCTTTCCCGCTCCAATTCCATCGTGTCCAGGTATTGCTCCTGCATTTTTCTTTTCTCCACCGTCCCAGTCAATTCTAAAAATCGATCCGCAAGGGTCGATTTTCCGTGGTCAACATGAGCTATAATACAAAAGTTTCGTATGTTATTCATTTCCTAAGTGTTGAGGGGCACCCTCCACACAAAACACAAATTAATTTGTGACATAATATTATTCCTCAAGGGGGAGAAACTGGTCTTTTTTGCCGCGACAAGTTTCACAGATTTTAAAATGTCTTTCGCCTTCGTCTTTAAATTCCTGCTCTAAATTCTCTGGATGCAAAGCCGCATTTCTCACAAACTCTTTACTTAAATGCAGCCCATCATATATTCTTGAGACATCAGCCACACCTGCTTTTTCCTTAGTACTTAATTGCATTGCACAAGAATAAATGATTAGCGGTCAATTATCAACAACCAATTTAAACTCTAGGTCTCTGTCGAATTCTCTATTATATATGTGTTTACCACTTGCGTTAAATTCAAAATTATCGACTTCCAACCCCGGCTGTTTCTGAATATAAATGCCGTACGGCTCGCCCTGCCTGTCCGCCGAAGCTTCAGCGAAGGAGGAAGCGTAATCGAAGGGGACAATGTATTCCAGTTCAACCGTCTTTTGCTTTCCCGGATCAGTGATAAGCCAAAAAGCAAAGCCTGTTTTACCTGACTCCTCATAGATCCAAGTATTATTCTCTTCGTTAAACACAAAGTCGGATTCAAGCTTAAATAAATCTTTGTCTTTTCTAAATTCATCGCCTAAGTAGCTTACCAACGGTCTAAAGTTGGGGGTAGAGTTACCGGAAACGCTGATAAGTTCCGTGCCCTTAGGAACAAGCACTCTGACGAAAGCCGGGTTCTGCTTGTTATAAAATCCGTATTTCGTATCGCCGCCATTATGTTGTCTCGTAATAGTCAGTTTATGTTTTATCGCCGGTTGTGAATTGTGAATTGTGAATTGTGAATTCAATTTTAGGGAATTATCCGTCACTCTGTCCGTCTTTGAGCCCTTTATGTTGGTAAATGTAACCATCAGATAATCTTCCTCGGTGTTTTTAACTAACCCGCCAAATTCTTTCTCGGCCACAAAGTTTTCCAAACTTAAGTCTTTGAAATACATCAATATATCCTTTTTATCCAGTCCAGCCACAAATATGTTGAAAATGTCAAGCCACTGGCCCCGATCAGCCGAACTTATTTTTTCAAGCAGTTTCGGCGCCATATCCATAACGATCTTCTTCGGCTGCTGCCTGTTGTCGCCATACTCTATTTCCTCCTGAATGGTAGACACGAAATTTTCATCATTAATAACGGAGCCGTATTCCGGCATTTCCACCGGACCCACCACTTTCAATATTTCCGATATTATTCCGGGACCCAGCGTCAGCACACCATCTACTTCATATCCCGCCTCTTTCTTAAAGAATTCCATCACCTTCTGCGCCGATATAGAGAAATCAATAAACCAGTTAGCGTCCCTCATCCCCCATGTCGGCGTAATGTGTTGAAGTTGTTTTGGCGGAATTATATTTTCTTTCAGCTGGCCATCGAGGTTATAGACATCGTCCACTAGAATATCGAGCAACTGCCCGTCTTTGAAAGTTACAACTCCGTAAGTGCCCGGAAACCCTCCCGTCGTCCTTAACTCGCTGTCATTTTGGAATAAAACAAGATATTTCTTCGTGACATCGGATGTCCCACGGCCATCCGATGTCGTTAATCCGGTACTCAGAAATCTCTCCAAAAATGAAGCGTATTCCACCGCATCCGAGACAATCCCTTCAAGTTCGGGAAGTTTGGATTGAAATTCTAAGAATGCTCCTCTTTTTCCCTCCGGCAAAGCATCGGGACTAATGTCAGATAAAAGAGCACTGGCCTTTGATAAATTTTTGTTCGAGATCGTCAGTGACTTTTTGAGATTGCTGAAAATGTTATTGGTGATTGGTGATTGGTTATTGGTTATTTTTAAGATTGCCCCCGTCTGCGCCAGCGAGTTGACCGCTTCCGACATCGACTTGCCCGCTTCGGCAAGCAATTTACCCGCTTCGATAAGGTTTTTTGCCGACTTCAGCTTTCCTGCCCCCGGCAACCCGGCGAACAAAGAAGTAATGCTTGCTCCCACGAAATTCAAGTTCTCCCCCGCTTTAGAAAATTCTTCATATGCTCCTGCAAAGTTATTTGACGCTGATTCAAAATCAAAGACTTTCAAACTTTTTTCAGCTTGCTCCAAGCTCGCCACCGCAGAATTACTCTCTTTCACTATTTCATTTTTGATATTCACGCCATACCGGCCAAATGAGGCGAGAACTATAAAAACAAGTAAGAAAGTAAGAAAGTAAGAAAGTAGGCTCTTATTTAAAATCTTAAAACCCAGCTTGGGCAGTCTCAGTTTCGGTATTTGGAACTTGGAAATTGATTGGAAATTGTCCGCCAGCTGGCGGATTGGAAATTGGAAATTTCGCGCGCTTCGCGCGTGTCGTATCCAGCTTTCTATCTCCGGCTGTGCCCTTTCGAAGTCTTTGACGAAGGAGGGCGACACCGGGACATCGCAAGTCGTACCGACTTGCGATGTCGTTAATTCAAACGGATAAATTTCTCTCGGCTCACCAATTATTCCCTCGCTACTTGATGTTATTCTCTCGTTAATTTGCTTTAGCGCTGTTTCATATTTTTCATTGCTTTCTGAATCTTGAATTTTGAATAGTGAATTATGGTCCTGATTCGTTATTCCTAATTCATTATTCATTATTCCAAATTTTTGTCTTACAAAAATTTGGCGGTATCTCGGTTTTGCGTCAGCCCCGCCCATCTCAACCTTCGCCCCTATCGCTGTTAATTCCTTTTTAATACTTAGTTTAGAATTGAGGTATTTTTCGAGTAATCTAGAGGGGTTTTCCTTTCTTGTTGGTCTTTGATAAGATAATTTTACCGTGGGCGGTGTGTAGTGCCGGTCCTGGGTTGCCACCAAGGAACCGACGGGTGCAAATCCCGTACCGTCCACGGATCCAACAACCTCGCCAAAACGAGGTTTTTGGTTATCAACACTCTCGCTTGACTTTAACTTCGGTTGTGATAGAATACCAATCAGGTGGCAACCTGGGAATTCGGTGCTATACGCGGCTCCGACAGAGTTCATAAGTATACTGCTTGTGGCATCTGTCGGAGCCTTTTTGTTTAGATTTTTCGCGGGTTTTTGGTTTACCCTGAGTCGCATCGAAGGGTTGCCTAAATCCACCACCGGCATTACCCTCGTAATTTTCCCTACATCAACCCGCCCCGTCTTATCTACTGGTTTGATATCAAATAAAAATTTTAGAATATTCTGATTCTCTGAAAACACTGCCCTAATTATACCCTGAAAAACCTTATTTATTCCTGTTGAGAAGTGGCCGTCCCGATCCCGATATTGCCTGCGCGTTGAGCAACACTTTGTCCCAGTTCCCTTTCTCCCGCTCTCGAGGTCCGATCTCAAATCTTCTTCAAGGAGGTCGGACCTCAATTTATCTCGGTGGCTCAAACTTCTGTCACGCTTGAGACTTGCTGACAAAAATATTTAAAATAACGGATATTAAATCCCTTAATTACAACTACCGGTCTATTGTACTCTTCGCCCTTTCCATTGGCTTCAACGCCCACATTCATTCCCATTGAACACCACCAAATATCCCGCTCATTATAAAACGGCGCGTCGTATCGTTTATCAATATCTTTCTTTCTCTCATTCCACTTATCAAAATCTTATATTAAAGGATGTTTGGTTAATTTTTTCCAACAACTCAAGAGTTGCCTTCACTGAAAGATTGCCGGTATTCATAAGAACCACCCTATTGCCATATTGTTTCACTAGGGGTGTCAAAAACTCGTCCCCCCAAGAAGGTGAGAATGTAATCACGCCCTCAAAATCCAATTCCATGTCCTCCTTCTCGCCCAAAGTTGTCAGTTGAGATTGAAGGGCGGCAAAGGCCTCTCGTCCGTTCTGTCGAGATATCAATGTCGTCCCAAATTTTTTCAATTCTATTTTCATTAGAATGTTATTAATGCCGAGCACCCTCGAAAGGACTCGGTTGAAGGCCTGATATCCAGCTTACTGCTTTCTTTGGTCAATATCAATTCAGCATCTCCTGTTTGAAATACAAGTCCTATCGGATTTTCTGAAATAATTTTGCGTACAAACTTAAGGCCATTGCCCCGACTTTCCGGCGCTCTTCCCGATATCACTTCGGTAAAAGCCATTCTCAACGCTTCTTGATCTGTATTTAACTCTGGTTTAACTCTCTTTAGGGTTGCAAAGATACCCAAACCCCTATCTGCTAATACTATATTTCTCTTATGAATGTCGTAAGCAAAAAAGGTTCCCGGCACATCGGGCCAATTTCCCAAATTATGGTCAAAAGAATTATTGCCTATCTCTCCAGCAACAGCAATGATCAAAGGAAATATTGAACTCAAATCTGCCACTTTCGCCAAAGTATCTTGCATTTGAGTTAACCTCGTCTGAAATACCGCGCTATTAGAGCAATAAAAATTCGGGGGCATGTCATTGTTCTTTAAAACCCAATTTTTAGCCAAATTAAAAAGGTTGTCGAGAAAAAGCTCTATTTGCAATCGATAATACAAACGATAACCGGCTTCCGATATTTTTATCGGTTTTAATTTCCCACTTTTATCCCAACGTCTAAGTGTGTCTATGGAAACTCCCAATATCTCCGCGGCTTCACTTATTGTTATCAATTCTTCGGTCATTTATAGGAATTGTATCACAATCTCAAACCCTATGCAAGTGTTGCTCAAACCCTATGCAAAGCTATTCTTGTATAAGTTCTGGGGTTGACTCCGGTTCCTCTGCGGCTTCCTTCTCCGTCGGTTCTTCTTCCGCGTTATTCTGCGTGTCGTTTGCGCCTGCCTCGTTGGGTGACGAAGTCTCTCCTTCGGGGTCCGAGCTTTGCTCGATCTGCGCCACCTTTAACAGCCCCTTTTCAAACACGATATCCATTGCTTCGTTGAATTTCTTGACGATAGAGTTGAACGCCCCCGTGCCGATATTGCTTTCTTGTTGAAACGTTCTCTGCCCCTTTGTTTTCCTACTGTTCCGAAGAAGTAAACTTTTGCCACGCTTTTTCCAGCCGAAATATCTTACCCCTTGCGTCGGCATATCGTTTAACCAGATCATCAATTAAATCCTGATCTATTTTACTTCCGTAGATTCCCTTGATTTGTTCCAGATAAATTACCATTTTGTTGCATCCAGCCATCGCGTTTTCCAAAAGTAGGATTGCTTTTTTATGGTCGCCAAATCTTAAAGAATGCCCCTCGCCCAAATATAGGGGAACGGCCATAGAACATTGAGCCAAGTTATCGATAAAATCATATTTCAAAACCTTAAGTTTATTCTTTAGGTTTTTCATTATTATAACCGATGCCTCCATCGTCTTTTGATATACTTCCAAATCCCGGAAAGTAAATACGGGTCTTTTCGGATTATATGCGTTCCGGTGCCGAGATTGCCATTGCGTTGAGCCCTGTCCCTTATCCATATTTTTACTTTTGTCCCACATATTTTAAATTATTTTAATTTCGTTAGTTTCGGGTATCTCAACAGATGTCCCTCTGTCTTTCAAATACACCTTCCTCTTTTTCTTGCGTTCCTGCAATTTCTTGACGACATGCAAAGGGTAGAATTCAAAATAATCCTTTTCGTCAAACCACGCGCATTTGAATTCAAACAGACGCAGGCCGGTTAGGCGCGACAATGCCAATGCATACCACGTCAGCTGCTCAATCGGTTTTTCTTTGGCCGCGTTCGGTTTATAATCAAGGATATGAATTTGGCCGTTTCTGACTTGCAATAGGTCTACGTGCCCCGTCAGCAGCTTTGGAAATTTAATAGTTTTTTTGCCCTTAATCTGAATCAAGGATTCTTGGGATCTGTCCCCGCGGCTTAACGCACTGTCAATTTCGGCAGCGGGACGCTCTGTAACTTGAAATTTTAGCACATTCTCCATATGTTCCACATCCTCTTTCCTTATATACACCGGCACTTCGCTCGCAACCGAAACGGAATCATTGGCCACAAAAAACTGCTGGAGGGCTTCGTGGCGTTTCTTTCGATCTTTTACTGCCTGAAGTACAAAACCCGCCAGCCGGTTGGCGTAATTATTCTTTGCCCTGACTATCATCTGCGATTTATCAAATTTGGTTTTTATTTCTGAAATTCTCACGCCCTCTTGGAAATACTGATGTGGGGTTTCACTTGATACGCCATCAAGATAACTCTTAAGCGATTCAAAATGGCGATTTTTGAACTCCTGAAGCGTCAGTCGCATTTTAGGACGATGATACAAAAATCTGTATATCTGCCGATGAGCCATATTCATTACTTCGATGGTGTCCTGCGGTTTGCACATTTTGGTCGCGAAAGAGCGCAGGCGGTCATACCGGCATAAATCGGCATATCGTCGTGTCCAACTAGCCAATGTAGAAGCCCCAGGGTTCGTGCCAAATTTGGTTTTAATAATCCGACAAGTGTCTTCCAACCCGAAACCGAGGTTATAGTATGAAAGTCCGTCAATGATAAGATTGGTAGGATAGTGCTTCCCTTTAACAAACTGCGCCGTGAAGGTTCTATTGCACTCACGGCAAAGATACAACTGGACAAATTCAAGCCTCTTTTTTCGCTTGCCTCGTTTTACAAACTTCTTGGATTTACAGTATGGACAATGATCTTCTCCTTCCCTTAAACTCTTTTCTTCGCCAATCGCGCCCATGCTGTCATTTACTGAAACAGGGTCTTTGCGCGAAAAAAGGTCTATAATTTTATTTATCCACTTGACTTTCATAATGGGTTTGGTATACTTAAGCCACAAATGCCTTCGGGCCGGCCCCGCTTCGGCGGGGACAAAAAAGAAAAGCCGTCAAATTAAATTCTTGACGGCTTTTCTTATGTCATCAAAGATCTTCTTATCAAGAGTTCCGATAAGTTTATACAGACGCTTGGTATCTATTAAGCGAACCTGTGAAATAACTGCCGCCGCTCTTTGGCTGTCAACAACACCGACAGGAATATGGTACATATTCTTTTTCGCTGAAGTTGTAAGAGGAATCACAAGACAAACATGCCGACTAAATCCTTTTAATATTAAAACTGGGCGCGAAAAACCTTTTCCCGTACCATCCTGCTCAAATCCGACATTTGCGCCCAAACGGCACCAACGGATTTGACGTTCGTGATACAACGGCAAGTATTCATCGTTTGAGTGGATTTCTTTCTTTAGCCCATTCCACTTATCAAACTCTTTATCCATATCAAATCTTTATATCAAACCTGAATATCTTGGCAAGTGGGCGGTCGTATCACGATTCATATCACTGTTTTGTATGTATCACATATCACGAATTTTGTAAAAATCAGGCATATCACGGCTAATCGTGATATGATTTTACTCTAAAATCGATTCGGTTTCAGACGTTGTTTCAGGCGTAGATTCCGGGGTCGGTTCGGGTTCTTCTTCTGTTGTTTCTTCTATCACCGGCTCCGCTGTTGGGCTCGGTGATTCAGTTACGACTTCCTCGCTCGCCGATGCCGCCTGCCCCGTAGTGTCAGCTTCGCTGTCTACTACCGGGGCCTCCTCTATCGGCTCTTCAACTAAAGTTTCTTCCGACGGACTAGCGGTTTCAGTTAGTGTTTCGTTAGAAATAAGGCCTGCCCCGGAGCTCGCCGTCCCCGTGCCGATGTTGCTATCCTGTTGAGGCGAAGTCCCGTTAGCCCCGCACTCTCCTTTGGCAGCCAACAGCACCCCGCCCTTGATCTTGACGCAGTGAATCTCACCGGTGTCCTCGTCTTTCAACTCCACCTTGTCGAATTGCCCCTTTTGGGCGAAAATCGCCACCACCCTGATAACCCCCTTCTCAAGTATGATATCGTAGATCTCTGCCAATTTGGCCACGATGGAGTTGAACAAGATATCGATGTCGAACATCCAAGATGCGTTCTCCGCTTCATTCTGGGCCAAATTTGAAGCGTCAGGCACCCAATAGCCGAGGTTGATGAAGGCGAGGACTTTGCGTCCCGATGCCGACGTTGCCTCTCCGTTGAGACCTTCCAACGCTACGCCAATCGACATTCCCGCCTCCGTCTGCTTCATCGCGTAACCGGGCAGGGTTTTGGACGCGGTCAGGCGGTCGCCTGCGGCGACCGCTCCGTTCTCGTCGGAGACCTTCACCGGCACCCGGCCGACCAGAGCCAGAGGCGCTTTTGAACCGGGAGCGTAAGTACCCGCCACCTTGGGGCCTCCGAGGCGGGACTGGTTGCCTTCTATCAAAATGGCGGGAGCGGTGGAGATAACTCCCACCGCCCCAGTGCCGACGTTGCCGGTTGTTGAATCCGTCCCTTGCGTCTTTACAAGGGCGTAAGAACTTGAAGCCACCCCTGAAGCGGGGCCGTCAGAGACAGCGACCACGTCGCCCGCTTCAAGTTCTTCCCCGGCGACAAATGTCTCCGCTACGTCGACACAGGTAACGTCCCCGGCGCCGTCGGAAGCGCAGGCAGATGTGCGGATATCACCTATGACATGGAGAACGTCAAGGGGATCTGTCGTCCCGATGCCGACGTTGCCGGTTGTTGCCTTTATCGTCAACGCCGTTGTTCCACTTCCAGACGGATGAGCATTCCAAGTTCCACCATATTTGAAATACAAATCACCAATATCCCAAGCCATATACGCGTTGGCATCTCTCGCTAGATTAAGCGTGCCGGTTCCTGTATCAACTATAGATATAACTGGATTAGCCGACGCCTCCACTTGAAGATTCGCCCAAGGCCCCGTCGTCCCGATGCCGACGTTGCCGCCGCTTTTTACAGTTAACACGTCTGCCCCAGCACCAGCCCGCAGACGCAAATCCCCAGCATCAGATGGACCGACAAACATGTTTGTTCCATCTGTCTGCACATCAAAACGGTAATCGTTTGCATCATCTCTTACCAATCGCAATACCGGTCCCCCAGTCGATACCAAATGCAATAGCGTTCCCGGCCCCGTCGTCCCGATGCCGACGTTGCCAGCGTTTGTTATAGCCATAGTATCCTGTTCAGCTCCGGCAGTATCACGTCGTTGAAACAAGAAACCAACTCCAACATCCCTGTCTGTGTCGCCCGCTGAAATTATTGCCCACAGATTACTGGCGTCATAGCGATTGATACGAAGTTTGTTTGTGCCATCGTGAACACCTAAGATAGTTGTTCCAGCGACTTCCAACTTCGCCCCCGGCCCCGTCGTCCCGATGCCGACGTTGCCGTCGTTTTTAATCACCATCCGTGCCGTTGAGCCTGTTACATCATCAAATGTCCAAGTACCTGCAGTGCTGATATACATTCCATATGTGCGAGCCCCTGTGCCAGTGCCAGTCAATCGAAGTGCAGAACCGCCCCAATCTCCAGTTGCTCCTTCAATATCCAACTTAGCATCCGGCCCCGTCGTCCCGATGCCGACGTTGCCGCTTCCTAAGATTGTCATCCGTTCTACGAGAGCGTTCGCAATTGCACCAGGCGTTTTCGTCTGAAAATGAATATCAGCAGAATAGTTAGCATCAGTTGCCGTTATAATGGCTTGTGCCGGATTACTCCACTGTGCTGAAGTCTGGTAAGGTCTGAAAATAATTCCCGGAGTCCCACCAGTTGGCGCCGATAATGTTATTTGCGGACCCACATTCGAGGCGTTATCCAAATGTAGTTGGGTATTCGGCCCCGTCGTCCCGATGCCGACGTTGCCTGTTGAATCAATTACAAACTGACCAGCTGTTCCTACTTTCATATAGTACTGATTTGTTCCGACAGATGGGGCTGTTTCAAGATACAGAGTTGAGGCGGCAGTTAATACCGCGTCACCCGCGCCAATAGTCGGAGCTACCAGATGCATTGTGGCAAAGTTTGCATGTGTGCCAGAACTTGCTTTGTTAAGTGTTGGCACAGCGATAAAAGAAGTGGCATCACAATTAGCACAAGCAGTGACTGTCGGACGAACATCCAATCCACCGCGTGCTTCAGTTGATCCGGCAGTCGTGAAAGTGCCACCAATAAAAACCTGTGATCTTCCCCCTGCCGGAGTGGCGGCCCCGATTGCAACATTACCTCTCACATCCAAGAGAGTGCTCGGCCCGGTCGTCCCGATGCCGACGTTGCCGGTACTCGCAATCGTCACAATCGGGCTGTTGTTGTTGTTGAAGATATCGAGCCGTTCAGTCCC
>Ga0155679_105_pt1 | contig 10811 bp, 9 predicted proteins | sample RifCSPlowO2_01_FD_107336 | JGI IMG/M metagenome (GOLD analysis project Ga0155679, IMG submission 107336) | Candidatus Yanofskybacteria bacterium RIFCSPLOWO2_01_FULL_42_49
TTGGAGGCTGCAACTTGCCTCCATGAAGCCGGAATTGCTAGTAATCGCAGATCAGAATGCTGCGGTGAATACGTTCTCGAATTTTGCACTCAGAATGAAATGCGCGTGGCAGTTTGTAAAACCAGATTGTTAAAATCAATCCCTCTAATTCGCCATTAGAGCGTAGTTGAAAGATAACCGATAATCGTGAGGTTGTCGGCAGAGGATCTGGAAACAAATTTCAGCCGGACATTCCGCGCCAGTTGGCGGAAGCCGTTGTCGAGTCTTATACAGGCAGTGAGGTAAGACGAAGACAACACAAAAAGGCTGTTCGGATGAAAAGAAGGGTTTTATAAATAACCCACGGAGATCTCGTAGAATTAGGAAACTAAAAGTTCTATGAGAAGTCAGCTTTGTCGTAGTATTGTTGATAAGTTATGCATATTATTATGTTAATATTAATGTATGCATACACGAAGTCAGCAAAAAGGACAAAACCTATTGGACCCAAATTATATAGTTGGATTTATTGACGGAGAAGGATGTTTTTCTGTCGGATGCAGTCAACGGAAAGATGTTAAATTAGGATATACTTTTACTGCAGCTTTCGAAATTGAAATGACAATCGATGATATGAATATTGTTAAGAGAATACATCAATCTTTAGGAAAGCCAGGACAAGTATATACCTCAGTGTTTAAGAGGTATCCAAGATGGAAACCACATGTAAAATTGAAGGTTTCAAACATCAAGGATCTAACAGAAAAAATTATACCTTTCTTCAAAAAGTACCCTCCTCAATCTAAAAAAAGAAAAAGTTTCGAAATTTTTTGCAAAATCGTGGAAATAATACAGCAGAAAAAACATCTACAATTAAAATATGCAAGAAAGATTGTTGAGATGAGGAACAAAATGAACCCAACCGGTAAAGGATATCGTAAATATTATTCAGTCCAATTGGGCTCGCGTAGTGCGGGAAATCCGCTCGCTACGCCTGATAGTATAAAATCAGGTTCTGATCGTTATCTTTGATCAGAATGGGGAATCTAAGTAAGTTTTCTACTGAAGAATTCTGCCCGTCAATCCAAGGGAGCCGGTAATACCTTAAGATCCATGTTTTTACGTGGAGCCACGGTAGGATCGGTGACAGGGGATAAGTCGTAACAAGGCAACCGTAGCGGAAGCTGCGGTTGGATCACCTCCTTTCTATTTCGTGACTCACTATTGTTCGCCACTATGTAATGCAAATCTGCAAATGACACGCGAATACTGCAAATAAGAAAATCTTAATTTGTGGCATTCGTATAAATTTGTAGATTAGCATTATGTAAGTGATGAGCAGCAGCGAGTCACGGGATGCACGAAAGGATTAGAAGTGCGAGGCGAAAGGTGGGGAATAGGTAGTTTAAATATTTAAATATTTAAATATTGTCCTTTTTCACATCGTCCCTCTAATCTTCGTTAAAATGAAGTCGATTCCGCCCTTCGGGGCGAGAGAGGGGTCCGACCTCTAAATCGGAGTTCGTGATTATGAACACAAACTAATTTAGCTGGTTGACTATATTAAGTTGAGAACATTAAAGCCGCCCGTCGGGCGGCTTTAATGTTCGAAATCTGGAGTAATGTCGAAGGATTAGTAAACCAAAATCCGCCTTTCGGCGGATTTTGGTTTACTAATCGCAGTTATTTTATCTGGTAAGTAATTGTAATGTTCACTACAATCTCGTTCTCGCCTGTTGGCACCGAAGGTCCGCCTCCGCCAACTCCACCTCGACTGTCGAGGGCTTCAGCTTTGAAATAAACCGGATAATATCCTCCTTCGCTGTAGTTTACAATTTTGCCAAGACGAATTCCGAGTTGTTTTTTCAGCATAGCGGCTTTTTCTTTGGCGTTTTCAATTGCTTTGGCCCTGGCTTCTTCTTTCAGCTCGTCCTCGTTGTCAACTTGAAATCCAAGATTTTGAATGTTGTTTGCTCCGGCAGTTACCAAACCGTCAAGCACGGCACTTATTTTTTCAAGGTCCCTGACCTTAACTTCAAACGACTGGCTGACTTGGTAGCCGGTTATTTTGGGCGTAGACGGATAATAGTCCGGATAGGTTGTGGATTCGGCTCCAAGGGGTATGGGCCTAGGATAACTGTATTGCGGATAGATGCTGTAGCCGGTGGTTTTAACATCCTTGTCCTCTATGTTCTGGCTTTCTAAGAACTCGACAACTTTTTTAGATTTTTCGGAATTTTGATCCTGTGCTTCTTTTGATGTTTTGGCTTCTGTTACAATTGAAAAGCTAACAGCGGCAATGTCCGGAACGGCGAATACTTTGCCCTCGCCGTTAAACGAAACAGTGTTGGTTGTAGTCGCAGTATTTAAAACCCGATTTGTGCTTGCAAGTAAAAATATTGCGAGAATTAGCATAACTGTCGTCCCCGACCAAATTAGATATTTGTAATTATTGTTCATCCCGTACGAAGTGCTACTGACTGTCCACCGCTTCAAAGAGGTGGCAAATTGTAGGCACCCTAGTTACAATTTTAGTATAATTTAATCCCGATAAGGTTCACTTCGTTCGGGATTCATTAAATAACTATACCATATTTGACCGATAAAGTGAAAGTTGGTAATCTACCGTCAGTTTTTTGAATCGGGGACAGTATCGTGGACTGTGGGCGCAACAAATCAAAAATTGAACCGCCGGAGGATTTTTTAAGAGAAACATATTTGCATTGCAAGGAGCGTCACCCCTCAAGATGCTATGGAATGTGGACTTGGATTAGGGGTCTTTTGGTGAAATGCCAGGGATGCGGTTATATAATGAGAATAAATCCTAAAACCGGCAGGTTGGAGCACCTGACCTCAATCAAAAAAGCAGTCGCAGAGTGTTTAGCAGTAAGACAGTATGGTTTGTCTGACAAACCGTAGGGCCATCAGGCCCTTTTTATGAAGACCAAAAGCATAATAATCATTTTAGACAATATCCGAAGCCGGGAAAATGTCGGTTCTATTTTTCGTACTGCCGATGGGGCCGGTGTGGATAAGATATATCTTTGCGGAATTACACCGACACCAAAGATGAATAACGAATTAAGAATTATGAATAATGAAAAAAGACCAAAAAACCGTAATTCAAAATTCACAATTCATAATTCTGAAATTTTGTTAACTGACAAAATTTCAAAGACCGCTCTCGGGGCTGAAAAATGGGTACCGTGGGAATACCGCAAGCAAGCCTGGAGGCTTTTGCTTGAATTAAAAAATCAAAAATCAAAATGTAAAATTGTAGGATTAGAACAAACAAAAAACTCGAAAAACATTTTCGAGTTGCGGTCTCAAGTTCTAAGTTCTAAGTTCTAAGTCCTTAGTTCTAGTTGTTGGTAATGAGGTCAGGGGATTGAGTCCGCAAATTTTAAAATATTGTGATAAAAAAGTATTTATACCAATGCATGGAAAAAAAGAAAGTCTGAATGTGAGTGTGGCGGCTGGAGTTGCACTGTACCAGCTATTAAAATCCAAATAGGCGTTAATCTACTTTTTCGGCTCATACCACTTCTGCCACGACTTAGATAATCGGAAAACTTTTAATCTCACATCATGATAGCGTTTCACCAAATCATCAATTAAGTCATTATCCAGCTTTGTGCCATGTATTCCTTTAACTTGCTCTAAATAGACCACCATTTTGTTACAGCCGGACATAACTTTTTCCAACAATCCCAAGCCAACAGCATGATCATTAAATCTCACCGAATGAGCTTCAGCAATCCACATCGGCAAACTGGTCGAGCTGATAACCGAATTCTCGACAAAAGCATATTTTAATGTCACCAGTTTTGGTCTTAAATCTTTCACAATAATCACGGACAAGGCCAGCGTTTGTTGGTAGACGTCCAAATCCGTAAATTTATGCACTGGTTTCTTGGGTGTATATTTTTTGAAATTGGTATACATATAATTAAACGACTTTTACTTTTCTTCCCAAATCTTCATTTGGCACTTCAACGCTTGTTCCATGACTTTTCAAATACACCCTCCTTTTCTTTTTGCGTTCCTGAAGTTTTTTAACAACATGAAGCGGATAGAATTCAAAATAATCTTTTTCATCAAACCATGCGCATTTGAACTCGTATAATCGCAAGCCGGTCAGGCGACTCATCGCTAAAGCATACCAGGTCAACTGTTCAATCGGTTTTTCTTTGGCGGCGTTGGGCTTGTAATCAAGGATATGAATTTGGCCGTTGCGAACCTGCACTAAATCGATATGCCCCGTCAGTAGCTTCGGGAACTTTTGATTTTTCTCTTGGCCTTTTCTTCCGCTTAATTCAATTTCTTCTCCGTCAGTAATTTTGAATTTTAATACATTTTCCATATGTTCCACATCCTCTTTCCTGATATACACCGGCACCTCGCTGGCCACTGTCACCGAATCATTAGCGATAAAGAATTGCTGGAGGGCTTCGTGCCGTTTTTTGTTTTCTTTCACTGTTTGTAGAACGAAATCCGCCAGCCGATTGGCATAATTGTTCTTTGACCTCACAATCATTTGGGATTTATCAAATTTTGTTTTAATTTCAGATATTCTCACGCCTTCCTGAAAATATTGATGAGGTGTTTCGCTCGACACGCCATCAAGATACTCTTTCAGAGGTTCAAAATGTCTGTTCTTGAATTCCTGCAGAGTCAGTCGCATCTTAGCCCGATGATACAAGAACCGGTATATTTGGCGGTGAGCCATATTCATCACTTCTATTGTGTCTTCCGGCTTGCACATTTTTATCCCAAAAGAACGCAAGCGAGAATAGCGACACAATGGTGAATATTCATTTACCCAGCTTGCTAAAGTTGCCGGTGCCACCCCATCCTGTAGGCCGAACTTTCTGTTCAATATCCGGCAGGTGTCTTCCAGTCCGAAGCCGAGATTATAATACGAAAGACCGTCTATTATCATATTCATCGGATAGTGCTTGCCTTTGATGAACTGGGCGGTAAAAGTTCGCGAGCAATCCGCGCATTTGTATAATTGCACCATCTCCAGTTTTTTCTTTCTCACTCCTCGTTTTACGAATTTTTTGGATTTACAATGCGGACAGTGTTCTGCTACTTTTTCTACACCGATGGATTGCTCAACACTACTGGCAACATCGGCATGGGGACGGTTACGCTCCCACTCACCCAAGAAACCTTTAAATTTGTTTATCCATTCTTTCATTTGACATTTTAGCTGACTTTGCTATACTTAAATCACAAATGGCTTCGGCCCGACTCCGTCGCAAGGCGGAGGAAAAAACAAAATCAAGGCAACAACGCCTTGATTTTGTTTATAAGTCCCCTGAACTCCTCTTTATTCATCTCTCCTATTCTACGACTTAGCCGTTGAGCATCAAGTAATCTGATCTGGGATAGAATGGCGACACTTGTGGTTATCGCATCAAATTGAAAAGCAAAATAGTATTTGTTTCTCTTTTTAGTTTTTGAGAGAGGAATAACCCAACAAATATCATTATTAAATTTGCGAATAATAACGATGGGGCGTTGGAAATCTTCACCAACACCATCCTGCTCAAAACCAACATTGGCACCTAGATGACAAAACCAAATTTCACGCTCATGGAAAAATGGCCTTTTTTCAACGTCATTAACCTGCTCTTTCTTTTTATGCCATGCCTGAAAATCTTTTTTCATAGTTATGACTTCATGTCACGATTTATATCTGTGTTTTGAGGGTACTCCATATCACGAATTCTGTAAAATCCGGCTATATCACGGCTATTCGTGATATAGAACCTATTATTTTTCTACGGTATTTTTAAACCAGTTACGGGGTGGGTTCGGGTGTAGATTCCGGTATCGGCTCAGGGATTGGTGTTGAGGTGGGGGTAAGTTCAGGCGTGGGAGTCGGTGCTGGGGTCGCATCTGGTGTGATGGTGGGAGACAGAGTTGCTTCGGGGGTTATCTCAGGTGTAAATTCCGGGGTTGGTTCCGGTGTCGGCTCAAGGGAGTTCTGGCATAGATGTAGGCGTTACTTCTGGCGCTGGTGTTTCCGCCGGAGGCGGACCAGCCTCTGGCTGGGGTTCAGGGGTAGGGGTTTCGGTTATTTGGTCATTTGGCGATTGTATCCCGTTCTTTTCCAGGAGGGTTTTGAATTGTTCTTTAGTTATACAAACATCATCCAAACAAAACTCCTTTGTGGCTATAATTTTTGCCACCTTTAACAGCCCGTTCTCAAACACGATATTAAACGCATCCTTAAACATAGAAACAACGGCGTTGAATATTAAACTGCCGTTTACCGTGTTGTCATTAATAATCATCTCGTCAGATTGTATTGAGGTAATATCCGGCGCCCAATAACTTAGATTAACGAGAGTCAGGATCATCTTTCCTCCTTCGCCGGAGGCTTCCCCCTTCAGTGAACTTTCGGAGGACAAGTCGGAGGACTTTGCGTCAGAGGCCTCCAGAGCAATGCCGATTGTCATTCCGGCTTCTGATGCTCGCATGGCGTAGCCGGGCTTGGTTTTGGAAACAGTCAGACGGTCGCCGACTTCAACCGGCCCGTTCTCATCGGATACCTTGACCGGCACCCGGCCGGCCAGGGCCACCGCAACCTGTTTGTTGTTGAGATATTTCGTGTAGTCGTATCCGGCCATATGGAGCGCCGGAGTTTGTGAAATAATTCCGGCTATGCTCTCGCCAAAAGACGCTCGTTTGACGAAAACCGGATTCTGCGGATCAAGGGCAACCACTTCTCCGGGCGCAAGCGTTTCATCATATGTCGGAAAATCTTCGGCCAAATCGCCGGCCGGGGTTGTGCGCGCCACTTCCCACCAGTAATTATTTAGCCGGGCCAGTGTAATAGTCGAGTTGGTAGCACATGTAAAGTTGGCCGAGTTTAAAAGTATGGCATTGCTGCGATTGATCGTCGTGTTGGCGTCGCCGCACTGGATAACAATGATTTGAGAAATTGATTCATCGTCAAAATCCGTAATTGTAACGCCGCCTTCAGCAGTATTGGCAGTTATAAAAACATTACTTCCCGAGACGCTCGGAGTAGTGTCGCTCTGCGCAAAGGTCCCGATGCTGGCATTGGCTATATTGCCACTGACCTGCAATTTCGCCCCTGGTCCAGTCGTCCCGATGCCGACATATCCCGTTGAGGCAATCGTCATCAAGCTCGTCATGTTGCCGTTTAGGAATTCAAGGCGTTCACCTAGGGTTGATGCCAATCCTCCGGCCCTGATGGTGAATTTGCCTTGATTGCTTGTTGATGCTCCTCCGGCTGGCTGGAAGTCAATTGAAGCCGATGAGGTTGCTCCGGTGGAACGGAGGATAAACTTGGTATCGGCCGAAGACATTTCTAGGAGTGAGTCGGGAGAGGTGGTGCCAAGACCGACGTTGCCGCCGCTTGTTATTCTCATACGTTCACTGCCTGTTGTATTATTACTTGATGCTGTCCAGAATTGAATGTTACTATCCGCATTTCCAACATTCATTTCAATTCGAGTATGTGTGTATCTTGAAGATAGTCCGAACCCATTTCGCCGCCTTCGGCGGCGGTGGCCAAAACTCTGAAAAATTGATTGGAAAATCTGAATCGCAATTCTGAATCAGACAATTTCAAGTTTTTCTTTGGCGGAATCGGATTTACTGAAATTCTAACGAATTTCAGTCTTGGCGGCAAATTCTTTGTTCCTTGAATTTATGAAAACGAAAAGGCGCTCGAGAATTTCAACGTCTTTTCGTTGTGTTTCCCGAACGCCGTTGCGCTACGGTCTCACCCTGCCTTATTATTGCCGAGATGGCTAGTCTCGACTCGTTTCGTGCAGGATCCCCGCTCAAGTTTGCGCTATAACTCTAGGCTAGGTCTAGGAAGACAAGAAACCATCATCCCTGAATGGCGGATAGGCATTGAACCAAACTTGTCCACCATTTTTCCGAATGAACTTCTCTGCTCCATAGCTGCCGACATGATGATGATCTGCAATCACCACGGCACCAACTACAAGAGTTTCGGATTCAGGACTGATAGAAAACGGAGCATACGGCTCCCTTATCTTGTCTACGACCACGGGGCTAATGCCATGCTCACCGAGACGCTCGATCCATTTCTGGACCACAGCACTCTCTCGGCTTTGACGGTATGCCTCGTCCTCTTGCAAACGAACGTGATCGATATGCGAGAGGCCTTCGGAGTTGTGATCCGCAATCTTAGCACGGACCAAAACTACCCGGGTCGCCCCTTTGGCAGCTTCGGCAATGTGTGTGGCATACCAATCGTAGGCCCCAACATTGTCTTGGCGAATTAACCCAATTAGGTGCATTGGAGCTTCTTTTGCAAGAAACTCTGCCCCCGCTGCCATAACGGTTCCGTCAACGTAGATCCCTACCTTATTCTGTCGCCAGAGCTTCTCACCCTCTGGAGATTCGCTGAGTTGTTTCAGCAAATCCCAGTAGGCTTCAGGCAGAGCCAAACGGATGTCCTCAACGGACATACTTGCCGGAAATTCTTTGACAAAATCCGGCTTGGCTCTCTGGACTCGCTCCGCAAGTACAGGATTGTGGCGGTAGATCACGATGTTCATGACTTCACCTCCTTTTTTCTCCGTAGCCACACGGAGTTGATGTAAAGAACTGATGGACTGGGTTGTCCCGCCAGAACTATCAATAATCCTTGATAACTCTAGTAGGACAACCCTAAGTTTCACCTGACTGTTTATATTATACTCCTTTTATATGACTTGTCAAGCTAACCGAAAAACCAACAAAAAAGCCCTATTTTAGGCCATTTTATGAGAGTATTAAAATTTTCTTTTATGAATATGGTTCGAGCCGATATTTTTATCAGGTTCTTTGGCAGTTTTTTGATTCAGAATTGCGGTTCAGATTTTCCAATCAATTTTTCAGAGTTTTGGCCACCGCCGCCGAAGGCGGCGAAATGGGTTCGGACTATCTTCAAGATACACAGCCACCGAGGATTTGTCAAAGAGTTGGAAGTCGCCTCGCTTCGCTCGGCGATTAAATCATAAGGAGAATTGGGCCTAAAAATCAGTTGGCGATTCTGAAGTCAGAAATAAAAGAAAATTTTAATAAAAATACTATGAATACAAACAAATACGTTATTTATGTTCGCAAGAGCAGTGAAGAAGATGATAGGCAGGTCTTAAGTATTGAAGCTCAACTTGTTGAGCTCAAAGAATTTGCTACCAAAGAAAAACTTGAAATTGTCGCTTCCTTTCAGGAAGCAAAAACTGCCAAAGAACCTGGGCGAACTTCATTCGCCGAAATGTTGTCATTTCTGGAATCTGGAAAAGCAGACGGAATCATTTCTTGGCACCCAGACAGATTGGCTCGTAATTCCATTGATGGAGGAAAGATTATCTATCTTATAGACACGGAGATTATTAAAACGCTAAAATTTCCGACTTTCTGGTTCGAAGCCACACCGCAAGGAAAATTTATGCTCCAAATCGCTTTTGGCCAATCAAAGTATTATGTAGATAATCTTTCCGAAAATGTAAAAAGAGGATTAAGACAAAAAATTCGCCGAGGAGAAATGGTTGGTGTTGCGTCAACAGGATACTTAAATGATCTAGTTACTCATAAAATGGTTTTAGATCCCGAAAGAGCACCGTTTATCAAAAAATTATTTGAACTTTACGCCACAGGTAATTACAACCTCGTAGAAATGGGAAAAATCGCCGAAAAAATTGGTTTAAGAAGTAGGAATGGAAATATTTTAACCTATAGCAATATCCAGTATATTCTCAAAAAACCATTTTATTACGGACTCATATATCTAAATGGCGAATTTTTTGAAGGAAGCCACGAGCCAATTATTTCAAAGAGGCTTTTTGATAAGGTTCAAGAGATAATGAGAGAAAAAGGTAAACCGAGAAAGAAAACCATTAAAAATAGGTTCTTATTTCTCGGTTTAATGAAGTGCTATTCTTGCGGATGTTCGATAACTGCCGAAATTAAAAAAGGTCATCACTACTATCGTTGCACCAAGAAAAAAGAACCTTGTCCTGAAAAATATCTACGAGAAGAAGTACTAATAGAACAAATCCGTTCCTTTCTTCAAAAAGTTTCTTTGTCGAGCCAAGATATGGAAAGAGTTATAGTTGAATTAGAGAAAGACAAAATATCAGCAAAGGAAAAAGCCAAAACCAGTGTTCAAAATCTTAAGGAAGAATTAGGAGAGATTGAGATAAAACTTGAGAACTTATTAGACCTTTATTTAGGCAAGGGACTTTCTCAAGAAGAATACACGCTCAAAAAGCAAAAAATACTTAATTCAAAAATTGAAATTCAAGACAAAATCAGAGATTTTGAACAAAAGGGCTTATCTTGGCTCGAACCGGCACGAGAGCTTGTTTTATCCTTGAATAAAGCCAACACTTTGCTTGGTTCGGATAATTATTCTGAAATGACTTCATTTCTTAAAAATATCGGCTCGAACCATATTCTTCAGAATCGCCAACTGATTTTTAAGCCCAATTCTCCTTATGATTTAATCGCCGAGCGAAGCGAGGCGACTTCCAACTCTTTGACAAATCCTCGGTGGCTGTGGCACCTGTATTATCAAAAACACCATCGGAAGTCCTACGATTAAGATCCCAAATTGCACGACCAGTGGTCGCATCTGAATTCATATTAAAATAAGATTTAATTGAGGCACCGACAGTGCTTGATTCAAAAACCTGTTGAGTCCATGCTGTTGATTTTATATGCAACGCTCCTCCTGGCCCCGTCGTCCCGATGCCGACGTTGCCGGTACTCGCAATCGTCACAATCGGGCTGTTGTTGTTGTTGAAGATATCGAGCCGTTCAGTCCCATTGCC